>Ga0206934_1042_pt1 | contig 38003 bp, 39 predicted proteins | sample Alteio_BWOrgHeat_16_FD_152932 | JGI IMG/M metagenome (GOLD analysis project Ga0206934, IMG submission 152932) | Enriched cells from forest soil in Barre Woods Harvard Forest LTER site, Petersham, Massachusetts, United States -... | ecosystem: Environmental > Terrestrial > Soil > Temperate forest >...
CGTGCTTATCCTAATACAAGCGGCGGCGTGGTGCTGGGTTATGTGGGCGAGGTATCGCCGGAAATGCTGAAGAAAGACAGGTACTCATCCTATGTGCAGGGCGACTATACAGGGCTGAACGGGCTGGAATACAGCTACGAAGAAGTTTTGAGGGGACAACGTGGAGTGCATTTCCTGGAGCGAGATAATTTTAACCGCCCGCGTGAACCCTACAGAGGCGGGAGCCTGGACACGCCCGAAGTGGCCGGGAAAAGTTTGCAATTATATACCGATGCGGAATTGCAGGCTTATGCAGAGAAGTTAATGCAGAACAAAATTGGCAGCGTTGTGGCCATTGACCCGCAAACAGGTGGCATACTGGCAATGGTGAGCAGCCCCAGCTATGACCCGAATTTATTGCGAGGCAGAGACAGGGCTAAAAATTATGGCGCGCTTTTTAAGGACGCAACACATCCTTTGTTCAACAGGGCCATGCAGGCCACTTACCAGCCGGGTTCCACCATTAAACCTATGACAGGCCTTGTGGCGCTGGACGTGGGTGCTATCACACCATCCTTCGGTTTAGGATGCAGGGGCTCTTATAATTATTGCGGTAGGCCTATAGCCTGCGAGCATAAAGACGCGGGCCATGCAGCAAATTTCCGGCTGGCGCTTGCGCATTCCTGCAACTCTTACTTCTGTCATATATTCCGCCTCACAGTTGACGATAATAAATTCAAGAACGTGAAACAAGGCCTGCAGGCATGGCACGACTATTTTTACAGTTTCGGCTACGGCCATGCAACAGGTGTGGACCTGCCTTATGAGGGCAAAGGACTTTTGCCCGATTCGGCCTATTATAACCACCGATACACGGGCGTATGGAATTCCTGCACGATCGTGTTTGTAGGCATGGGACAGGGAGAACTGGCGCTTACACCACTGCAAATGGCAAACGGCATGTGCGTGATTGCCAATAAAGGATTTTACTATACACCCCACTTTGTAAAGAGCATAGGGAACAATACAAAAGATCCGTCATTGTCTGCATACCTGAAAAAGCATGTTGTCACGCATATACCGGATACTACATTCAGCATTATACAGCAAGCCATGCAGGATGTGGTGGAAAGCGGAACGGCAGCCGCTATAAAACTGGATGGCATCAATATCTGCGCCAAAACTGGCACCGCTGAAAACAAGGCCATTGTGAACGGGGAAGCCATGAAAATGCAGAACCACTCTATGTTCGTTGCTTTTGCGCCCAGGGAAAATCCCAAGATCGCGATAGCTGTGGCAATAGAAAATGCAGGCTTCGGCGCCACATGGGCGGGGCCAATAGCGGGTTTGCTGATAGAGAAATTTTTACGCGACAGCATATCAACAGCTCATAAAGTAGTAGAAGAAAAAATGGTGAACGCACACCTTATCAGCAAGTATATTTATGTAATTGATTCCGCACAAAGGTTAAGGGATGATGCTGTATTTAAAATGAGAGCGGAAAGAAGAAGGGGAGAGGACAGCATGAAGAAAGCGAATGACTCTACCGTAATTATGAGGTGGGTGAAGAGCCAGTTAAAGAATAAAAAATAAACGAGGTAATAGAATGCACAATTTCGGGATATAAACGATGAGTAATTTACGCAAATCATTATTTAACAGGATAGATGGTATAACGATACTCATCTATTTTGCGCTTGTATTTATTGGCTTGCTGGCGGTTTTTTCCGTTGAGCACAGAAGCACAGACCCAAGCCTTATAATGATGAACAAGGGTTACATGAAACAATTGACCTGGCTGGGCATCTCGCTATTTGTAGGGCTTATTATCATACTAACCGACAGTAAATTCTTTTCCTCCTTCGCCTTCCTTTCTTATGCTATTGGTTTGTTTTTGCTTGTCATTACTATATTCCTTGGGGTGGATGTAAAAGGTTCACATTCATGGTTGGGCTATGGGAGTTTTCGTTTTCAGCCGGGAGAGGTTTGCAAAATATTCACGGCTTTGGCGCTTGCCAAGTTTATCTCTGTGCCGGAAACGAATTTCAAAACATTGAAGCACAGGCTGGTAGCGGTGGCATTGGCTATGATACCGGCAGTGCTTATTATTTTGCAAAAAGAAACCGGCCTAGCATTGGTTTATTTTTGCTTCTTCCTGGTGATGTACAGGGAGGGCCTGCCGAATATTGTGCTTGTTATCGGGTTTTCCTGTATTGCATTGGTATTGGCGACATTATTGATAGAGCGCAAAGCCCTTTTCTTTATTCTTACGGGTTTAGCGGTTTTGTTCGGTGTTATCATGCGCGATACCCTGAAAAGAGACAGGATAGCATTAATCTCTTTAATTTCTATTTGGGCCGTGTGCATGTCGTTTTCGCAGTTGGCGGTGCCCTTTATGTTTAAGCATGTGCTGCAAAAGCACCAGATAGACCGTATATTCTCGACCATAGGCAAAGATGTGCCTGCTGAATACCGCAAAACAGTTGCAGCTACCGGGGATGATGATGATGAGGGTGATGTGGTGAACAGTTCGGATTACAATGTAAAACAATCCAAGATAGCGATAGGCTCGGGTGGTTTTTGGGGCAAGGGCTTTTTGAATGGCACATCTACCAAAAATGAATTTGTGCCGGAGCAAAATACCGATTTTATATTTTGTGCGATAGGAGAGCAATTTGGTTTTGTGGGCAGCTTTGTACTTATTGCCTTGTATGTATCGCTGATGCTCCGCATCATATATCTTGCAGAGCGACAGCGGTCCACCTTCACACGCATATATTCTTATTGTGTGGCGTCCATCCTGTTCTTTCACTTTGCTGTAAATATATCTATGACAATAGGCCTTGCGCCTGTTATAGGTATTACGCTGCCCTTTCTTAGTTATGGTGGCTCATCGCTGTTGTCGTTCAGTGTGCTAGTTTTTATTTTGATACGCTTAGATGCAGACCGGCAGGTGATGATACGGTAGTATGCCTTAAATTGCAGAACAATGGCTAAAGTTTTTCCTTTATCAGAAGGCGTTTTTACAGTAGGACATGATAAGATATTTGTTCCTTTTGATGCTGACAAAGATGTGCTGACCGATCGCCCGACCGGTTCTTTATTGGTTGAAGTGCAGCCTTTTTTGGTTGTTACGGAAAAAGATGTTTTAATACTGGATACGGGCCTGGGTTTTTGCGATGCTGACGGAATATTGCAGATACACAATAACATAAGAAAGTGCGGTTATGAGCCCGGGCAGGTGACAAAAGTATTGTTATCGCACCTGCATAAAGACCATATAAGCGGGGCGGTATATAGCGATGCAAACGGCATTGTCCATACCACTTTCCCGAATGCGGATTATTATATCTATAGGGCTGAGGCCGATTATGCTTTAGAAAAAGCATACCCTTCGTACCCCAAAAAAGAAGTAGAGGAGTTACTTGCTTCCAAACAAGTAAAGTGGCTGGAAGGGGAGGAAGGGTTTATAGATGGCTATATTAAGTTCATGCACTCTGGTGGACATTGCCCACAGCACATTGTTTTTCTTATTGACGATGGTATTGATAAGTTGTTTTACGGGGGCGACGAAGCCCCGCAATTAAAGCAGATGAAGATAAGGTATATCGCCCGCTATGACTATGATGGTAAAAAAGCGATGGCCTTGCGGGAGCAATATGCAAAATCAGGAAAACAAGATGGCTGGCAATTTTTGTTTTACCACGATGTGAAAACGCCGGTGGCTACACTGTAATCTTTACCTCCAATTACCATCCCCATGCCCGCTGTGTCCGCGATGTTCTTTTAAGCGCTGCATTAAAAGCTGCCTGAATTCACGTTCGGATTTATAAAGAAGGGCCAACTGCTGTGCAGATATGATCTTAAGGAATTCATTACTGTACTTTCTTTTCAGGTCCAGTTCCTCCTGCTGGTAGTCCAGGTTGTCTTCTATGCTTTGGCGTGTATCATTATCATTCCTGTCCTGGAAATGATGCTCGTCGTTATTGTTTTTCCAGTTTCCTTTATCCGCGTTTGCTCCTTTATCGAGGTTGAAGTATTTTTTCCTCAACGTCATCCTATCGCTTTCGAAATCATTATACACTGGCCAGAAATGTTCGGACTGGTTTCTTGTAAGTTGTATCCTGTCGGTAATATAAGCTACCTTGGCTGCATGTACCCGTTCATAAGGCCGCCTCTGCACCTGGGCCTGCACACTAATTGCCAGGATGGTAATGATTGCTACACAAAAAAACTTTTTCATTCTTATATTTTTTCTTTCAGGGTGATATTATCAATCAATATTTTTTTGTCCCAGGCCGCTTTCTTCTAAATATTGTTCAATATCCTGGGGGCTTAATTGCTGGGTGTATTTATCTGTATTGGTCGTTACTAAATTATTCACATTCATGTAAATGTCAAAATCATCGAAGTTTTGCTGCGCATAGTCGCTCAGCACACTGTCGGGTATTTTAGCAAGGGCTATTTCGGGATTTGAAGATTGTGGCACAAAATATTTGAAAGAGCCAAAACCTATAAGCGCGATCAATACAGCCGCAGCAGCCACGCGTATATAGGACCATGGGTTTGCATTTAAAGGAATCGTTTTTGTTTTATTTCCCTGCCCGGATGCTCTTGCAACTGTGAGTATTTGCGCGGGTAGGGTATCAAAATAGCCTTGAGGTATAGTATATGGGGTCGCTTTTAAGTTGCCTGCATTTTCTTTAACATGTGCAAGAACCTGTGCGGGCAGTTGCTCAAAATAATTAAGTGGTGTATTATATGGCATCACCTGGTTAGCAGGCAATAATGGGTCGGCAGACAATACGAACTCAATATTTTCGCAGATATCATCGCAAAGGGAACTGAAATAATTTTCAGGCACGCTGTATGGCATTTCGATAGTAGCCAGGGAACTGCCCATGCTTACTAATTCATCTGTTATCTCTTTGCTGCGTTGCATACGATTCTTTGACTGTTTCTTTACTTTTAGGTTTAACCGTTAAGAAGGTAGCTTTCTACTTTTTTAACAGCATGGTGATAGGATGCTTTTAATGCGCCGGCCGATGTTTGCAGCACTATGGCCATTTCATCATAAGGCATTTCATCATAGTAACGCAGGTTAAAAACGATGCGTTGTTTTTCGGGTAAGGCATGAATGGCCTGTTGTAGTTTCCACTCTAATTTATTGGCGTCAAAGCCTTTTTGGGCTGTCAGCTTTTCTGAAAACATATCCTCATTATCGCTTAATGAAACTGAAGCATGTCGTTTTTGTTGGTTTATCCAGGTAAGGGTCTCATTGGTGGCTATACGGTAAAGCCAGGTATATAAATTGGATTCCTGCCGGAATTCCGACAGGTTTTTCCATACTTTTATAAACATATTTTGCAATATGTCATTCGCATCATCATGTTCAGTAACCATTCTGCGTATATGCCAATACAATCGCTCCTGGTATTTTTGGACCAGTTGTGTAAAGGCTTTATCGCGAGTTTTTTCGTCTTTGAAAGATGCCACTATAATGTGGTCATCCGTATTATCAGTCATTAATTTCCTTCCGGGAGTTAAAATATAGACGAAATTAAGCTACTGTGGTTTAATATGGCCTGTTTTATATGTTTTTGTTCACTTTGATAGTAGCTTTGCAGCTTCTATGAAGGAATTTGAACATTTGAGGATAGTTTTCTTTGGCACACCTGAATTTGCAGTAGGTTCTCTAAACGCACTGGTGGATGCAGGGGCGAATATTGTTGCGGTAGTGACCGCGCCCGATAAACCTGCGGGCAGGGGCATGCAATTGCAGTCTTCTGCTGTAAAAATATATGCCGAAAGCAAACAAATACCGGTGCTGCAACCCCAAAAGTTAAAAGACGCAGATTTTATAAATGTGCTCACTTCATACAAAGCGGATCTTTTTGTTGTAGTGGCTTTTCGTATGTTGCCGGAGATGGTATGGAACATGCCCACATTAGGAACGATAAATGTACATGCATCTTTATTGCCGCAATATCGTGGTGCTGCGCCGATCAATTGGGCGATTATTAATGGCGAACCAGAAACAGGGGTTACTACTTTTAAACTGCAACATGAAATCGACACCGGCAATATTTTATTACAACAAAAAGTCCTGATCGTTCCCGAAGACAATGCCGGGACATTGCATGATAAATTAATGCAGGCAGGCGCTGAGTTATTGGTGCAAACAGTGAAGGGCATTGCAGCAGATAAGATAAAAGAAATTCCGCAGAATGAAGTGAAGCAAGAAGATTTGAAACATGCACCTAAAATATTTAAAGAGCATCTTCAAATAAATTGGAATAGTTCTGTAGAGAGCATTCATAATCTTGTCAGGGGCTTATCCCCGCATCCCGCTGCCTTTACGATGCTATCGGGTAAATCTGTAAAAATATTTCAATCGCATTTTATTACAGAGCCAACTGGTAGTGCCCCCGGTGGCTATGACACTGACGGGAAAACCTTTTTGCGCTTTGCTGCACTTGATGGTTGGTTGTATATAGATGAACTGCAAATGGAAGGTAAAAAGAAAATGGATATTGTTTCTTTTTTACGTGGTTTCAGATTTTGATCTGTCTATAAAATACGCTATCGCCAGTGCATAGCCGTTCATGCCAAGCCCACTAATGGAGCCAATACATTTGGAAGCGATAAAAGATGTTTTCCTGAAATCTTCGCGTGCCAGCACATTGGATATATGAACATCAACTACGGGCAGATTGGTGGCAGATATAGCATCTGCAATGGCAATGCTGCTGTGTCCGTAAGCGCCTGCATTCAATATAATGCCCTGCACTTTGCCCATGCAGCTTTGCATATAATTGATGAGTTCGCCTTCCACATTGCTTTGGTAATAGTCTATTTGTACAGAAGGGAAGCGCGCTTTTAAACCCGCATAATATTGTTCGAAGCTTACATTGCCATATATATGTGGTTCGCGGGTGCCGAGCAGATTAAGGTTAGGGCCGTTGATAATAGCGAGATGGAGCATGGTTTTATTTTTTGCAAGATACTTATTGGTTGGGAATTTGTAATTTGGAATTTGGGATTAGGCACATTTCAAATTTTCGCAAACAAATGCAAGTAGAGACGCAATGCATTGCGTCTCTACATTATGATAAGCTGCAATGCGAAAATTTGAATTGCACCCTTTGGAGTTTGGTTTTTAAGATTTGGGATTTAAAAAATGATGTGGAAAGCGTATCAAAAAGGGTTTAAGGCTTATTTACAGTTAGAGCGGTCTATGTCGGATAATACGGTAGAGGCCTATCTGCATGATGTGGCTATGCTGGCAGATTATATACATGCTAGGCATGAGGATATGGGCATAAAGGATATTGCATTGTCCCATCTTCAATCTTTTTTAGAGCATATTAATGAACTGGAGCTTTCTGCGGGCACGCAATCGCGTGTATTAAGCGGCATCAAATCCTTTTTCAGGTATTTACTGCTGGAAGAGGTGATAAAAAAAGACCCCACGGCTTTACTGGAAGCACCAAAACTAAAACGTTCTTTGCCCGTTGTGTTGAGTATTGCGGATATTGACACTTTATTCGCTTCTATTGACCACAGTACGCCGGAAGGGCAGCGCAACCGTGCCATGCTGGAAACGATGTATAGTTGTGGCTTACGTGTCAGTGAGCTTACGGGGCTTCTCATCTCGGGTCTATATCTTGATATAGGTTTTATAAAAGTGATAGGGAAGGGTAATAAAGAAAGATTGATACCCATAGGGGGAGAAGCTGTGAAACAAATTAACCTGTACAAGCAGTATATAAGGACACAGGTACAACATATTAAAACGGGCAATGAGGATATACTTTTTCTTAACCGCAGGGGCGCGGCTTTGTCGCGGGTGATGGTATTTATTATACTGAAAGAACTTGCTGCGAAAAGCGGCCTTGATAAAAATATCCACCCACATACATTAAGGCACTCATTCGCGACACATCTTGTTGAAGCCGGGGCAGATCTGCGCGCAGTGCAGGAAATGATGGGACATAAAAGCATTACCACAACAGAGATATATACCCACCTGGACAGGGGCTACCTGCGCCAAACATTGGAAAAATATCACCCGAGATTCGGGAAGCAGTAAACACTTATTCTTTTATCCACTTTAAAGTTTTGCTGTATTGCCAGCCTTCGCCATGTAGCCGTATCATGTACATGCCGGGTATGATATTGGTATTCGGCAAAACAATGTTCTGGTTGCCTGTGCCTAAACCTATTGTTTGCTGCCATGCGGTCCTACCCAAAAGGTCGGTGATCTTGATATTTATATTGCCTGCCTGTGCTACAAACATTTGCAGCTCTGCCTGAGATTTGGAAGGGTTAGGAACTATTTCAGCATATTGGATGGCTGATGCCGCATTCTCTACGCCTAATGTCACCGTCAATGAGTCATCAAGGGCATTATAAGCTGTAATAATATTTCCCTCTTTGTCTATTACTTGCGGGTTTGCAAAATGGAATTTCATTTGCTGGCCTGTGTACAACGGTCCGGGAACTGTAAAGTTGAGTGTTGCTATAGTCCCGTTGCCACTTGCATTGCTCTGGTCTTTACGCGCATAAGCCCAGTCCACATGGTTGTTATCGATATCCTTAATAAATTTAAGTGTATTGGATGTTGAGCCTATCCAGCTTTGAGAATAAGTAATGGCAGGCGCTGCTACTAAATTGATAGGCCCAATCAATTCCACGCCGGTAGCCAGGCCATAGATATTATTCATCGGTAAAGCAGCAGAACCAAATTTTATAGGGATAGAAATTGTTACCCCGGGGCGTAATACTTGCCCGCTAAGATCAAAATAAAGATCCGGCACTCCGGTAACTTTATTTGCAACAGGTGCATTTCCTTTAGGATGCGTAAGCCCATAATTGGCACTTACAGCCGCCAGGTCATTACTATCAACCACACCATCCCCATTGCAGTCTGCATGTTTCATATTTACGTAAGCAGGCAGAAAATTATTGGGCCAGTTAGCGCAATATTGAGCTGTCCATGCTGTGCTGGCCCCTGTTCGAACAGGTCCAGTCTGGCCATAAGCAACAGCAATGGCAAGAGGGTCGTACATGTTTGCGGTGTAGTCGTTGTTTGCATCGCCCGCCCACACAGAATCGTTTGGGTTACTCAACGCAGTATGCACCAATATAGTGTACCATGCATATCCGTTTGTGGGACAAGCATTGCTTTTTGCCAAAACGTATATATAGAAGTAGGGAGTATCAGCCGGGTTTAATGAACTTGGTGTTGTCCAGGTTATGCTTCCTGAACCGCTGCCCGCTGCAGGCGCAGAAGTAGTTGTGTAAGCCCAGTTATTTGTGGGTGTAAAGGCTACAAACACAGAATCTATATTTGTAGAATCATTAAAGTTCAAGGTAAGGGTTTGAGTTTGGCCAGGTGTGGTAAGATAAGTAAAGTTTGTGCCTGCAGCAGGTAAAGGGGAGACCCCAATCGTATCTGCCACACAGGTGGTTGTCCATTGCCTTGTTGTATATCCAACAACCACACTGTTGCGATATTCATAAGTACGCATTGTGAACATATAAATTCCTATAGCGGGAGAAAGGAGTTGGATGTATTGATTATTCTGGTTTATTAAAGCTATACCTCCTACGCCCAAAAGTTTTGTAGTATCATAGCCATTTGCATAAGGAGAATTAGATGTTGCATCTTCTTGCGTATGAATAAATTGCGATACTACAATGTCACTGTCAGGGTCAACATTTTGTATAGTGTTTGTTGTGAATTTATTTATATCTATATAAAACGGTGGATAATTTTTGATTACTGCACTGTTATTATTGGCAATGCTATTATCAAGAAAAGATTCTAAGTACAGACCATCCCCTTCGGGACTGGCAAGATTGGCAATTTGCGCGTTAAGGCAACAATCATTATAGATAAATTTCCAGTCGTTACATGACGACAAACTAATTGGGCCGCTGGTGGCAGTAAATACTATGTAATAATTAAAAGGGCTGCCACAGGAAGCAGATTGGGTGCAAAACATTTCTTTTACGGTATCTATTTGAACGTTGCTGAGGTTATATGCTTGACTTATGCCACAGCTTGAAGAAGCAATAGTGATACTAAAGGGGCCAGTACCAAGTGTACTTGCACCGCAAAGTTGGTACATCTTCAAAGTAATTATGTAATCATTATTTGTGCCGGTATATGCATAAGTTATCTCTCCGCCATAAAGATGAGAGGCCAACATTTTTGTGCAAAACAAGAGGCATAATATTGCAAGGGTAATTTTTTTTGTCATGGGTTTTGTATTTTATCTATCAGCTTCGCTGTTTTATTCCTTGACCCACTTTAGTGTTTTGCTGTATCGCCAGCCTTCGCCTTGTATCTGTATCATATACATGCCGGGTATGATATTGGTATTAGGCAAAGCAATATTCTGGTTGCCTGTACCGGCATTCATTGTTTGCTGCCAGGCAGTTCTGCCCAAAAGGTCAGTGATCTTGATATTTATATTGCCTGCTTGTGCTACAAACATCTGTAGCTCCGCCTGAGATTTTGAAGGGTTAGGCACTACCTCTGCATACTGCACCGCAGATGGTATATTGGCAATACCTAAAGCCACATTCAATGAATCATCCAAAACGTTATAGGCGACGATGGGGTTGCCATATTTGTCAATTACCTGCGGCGCTTCAAAATGGAATTTCATTTGCTGGCCTGTAGTTGCTGTTGTTGGCACTGTGAAATTAAGGGTTGCAATAGTTCCGTTGCCGCTTACATTTGTTTGGTCGATACGTGCATAAGCCCAGTCCACACGGTTGTTATTGATGTCTTTTGTAAAATTGAGGGTATTGCTTGCAGTGCCTATCCAACTTGAGGAATAGGTAATAGTGGGAGCTGCAGATAAATTAACAGCCCCGATCAATTCCACGCCTGCAGCAAGCCCGTAAATATTATTCATTGGCAGCGATGCTGTCCCGAACTTTATAGGCACAGAAATATTGGCTCCGGGTGTTAAGGTGATACCAGTAAGGTCGAAATAAAGATCAGGTACCCCGGTAGTTTTTTGTGCTGTTGGATGGCCTTTAGGATGCGTCAATCCATAATTAGCTGTTACAGCGGCAAGGTCAGTGCTGTTCACAGTTCCATCACCATTACAATCGGCATGTTTTACATTAATAACGGCAGGCAGGTAATAAGTGCTCCAGTTAGCGCAGTATTCGGGTACCCAGCTTGTGGTTGCTCCGCTTCTTGTAGGGCCTGTTTGTCCATAAGCTACAGCGATAGCAAGAGGATCGTACATATTGGCCATATTGTCGCCGTTGGCATCACCTGCCCAAACGGAATCATTGATACTTGCCTGTGCTGTGTTTACCAATATTGTGTACCAGGCAAATCCCTTTTGGGGGCATGAATTGTTTTGTGCCAACACGTAAATATAAAAAAAAGGAGTAGCTGCAGGATTAAGAGATGTGGGCGTAGTCCATGTGATACTTCCTGCACCAGTTCCCGCTGCAGGAGCAGCTGTAGTAGTATAAGTCCAGCTATTAGAAGGGTCGAAAGAAACAAACACGGAATCAGTAGCAGTAGAATCATCAAAGCTTACATTGATAGTTTGCGTTTGCCCCGGATGTGTGAGGCAGGTGAAATTAGAGCCGGGTGCAGGCAATGGAACTTTGGGCGAAGTGCCTGCAGGAAAAACTGTAGTTGTCCATATGCGCGTAGTATAACCGATCAGGCTGCCATTCCTGTATTCGCTCGTACGCATAGATAGATAGTAAAAGCCTCCACTTGATGCTTCAAGTTGCATATATTGATTGGCTGCATCAATATTGGCAGAGCCACCTATCGGATTAGAAAGGTTATAAGCCGGGGAATAGCTAATAGTAGTACTGGCACCATCTTGTGGTACAATAAATTGATAACTGACACTATCTCCATCGGCATCCATGGTTTGTATAGAATTTGTATTGACAGAACCTGTAGCCATTAGCATAATGGGATAATTTTTAATAATGGCGCTGTTATTAGGGGCCGCACTATTATTAAGCATTGTTTCCAAATAAATGGATTCACTGCTTGGATTATATATATTTATTATTTGCCCATTCAAGCAACATGAGCTAAATGATATTTTCCAATCACTGCATTGAGAAAGTGTTGTTGTTCCGGAGAAGTGATAGGCAAGGTAATAAGTTGTGGAAGCGTTGCAAGCTGCGCCTGCCGAAGGGCAATACATTTCTTTGATAGTATCGATGCTTGTGTTAGTAAGCGATAGGTTAATACTGGAACTGCAAGCAATTGACTGGCAGGTAACAGATTGAGATGCTGCTACACTACTAATACTGTTACATTGGGAATACAATGTCAGATTAATGGTATAACTAGTGCCATCAAAAGAATAGCCGATCTCGCCTCCGGTAATATGTGAGGCAAACATTTTTGTACAGAAAAGCAGGCATAATGTTGCAAGGGTAATTTTTTTACACATAGATTTTGCGTTTTAGATGAGGAATGGATATATGTAAAGACAGCTTAATCCATATTTTGGTTGGCTAAAGAGAGGTCTTTTATTGAAATAAAGCAAATATATCACAAAATATATTTATATATAAAGTCTTAACTTATTATTTTGAGGCTTAAATACTACATTCGCAGTCTAATTTTACCAAATGTTACAAACTCAATACATCCATGTTCCCTATGGTAAAACAGTGCATGGGGAAGAAGAAATAGAAGCCGTAGTAAATGTTTTACGTACCTCTACCCAAATGGGCAAGCATGTGCGTGAGATGGAAGACCGTGTGTCAGGGCTTTACGCTAAGAAGCACGGCATTATGGTGAACAGTGGATCTTCAGCTTTATACCTTGCTATGGACCTGCTGAATTACGAAGCAGGAGCAGAGATCATAACACCAGCTCTTACTTTTTCCACCACCGTGGCGCCCCTTGTGAAGAAAGGCTGGGTGCCCGCTTTTATTGATGTGCAGGAAGGCACTTATAACCTGGACGTGAATAAAGTGGAGGAAATGATAACACCCAAAACCAAGGCCATGGTTATCCCTAATCTTATAGGTAACCTGCCCGACTGGAAGGTGCTGCGCGAGATAGCCAACAAACACAATCTTTTTGTTCTGGAAGATTCTGCCGATACACTTGGTGCGGAAATTGACGGTGCTTCTTCTGGCCGTTATACGGATATGAGCACTACAAGTTTTTATGGCTCTCATATTATTAACTGCGCCGGCAATGGCGGTATGCTTTGTGTAAACACAGAAGCGTTTTATGACCGTGGCCGCCTCTTGCGTAGCTGGGGCCGTAGCTCGTCTTTGTTTGTAGAATCTGAAAAAATTGAGAACCGCTTTAATGTGGAAATAGATGGCATTCCTTATGATGCCAAATTTGTATTTGCAGAACCTGGTTATAATATAGAACCATCAGAAATGGGGGCTGCTTTTGGTATTGTGCAGTTAAATAAACTGGGCAAGAATATTGATATGCGCGAGTCGAATTACAGCAAGCTCCGTAGTTTCTTTAAACAATTTGAAGAGTATTTTATATTGCCTAATCAATTGCCGAACTCACGTACCGGCTGGCTGGCATTTGCAGTAACTATTCGTGATACTGCGCCGTTCATCCGCCGCGACCTGCAGATATTCCTTGAGAAAAGAAATATCCAGACCCGCACCGTGTTCACAGGTAATATATTGCGTCAGCCCGGCTTTAAGAACTGTGCACACAAAGCCTCGGCCAATGGTTATCCTGAAGCCGACAGGGTGATGCGCGGTGGTATGTTGATGGCTTGCCATCATGGACTGAACGACGAGCAAATAAACCATATTAAGGAAAGTGTTACAGAATTTATGAGGAATATATAATGGATATTTTTAGCCTGCTGCTGCTCGTTTTTTTGAGCTATAAAAATGGTGTGAGAGCGAAACGAAAATCGTTGAATGGCTGGGTGTGGGGCCTCTCGAGTTTTTTAGCCTGTTTTGTTGCAGAGATAATCGGCATGCTTATCGTCCTTCTTTTCTTCTGTGCCAAAGTGATAGATATTAACCGCCTTGGTACAGACCCTTCCTATAAGAATACGGCTGTACAGCTATTGCAACAGGAATTTATTAAGAACCCCCTGGATTACGTGACCATTGTTCTCTTTGGGATTGGGGGCTATTTACTGGTGCGATATATACTTGATAAGAAGCCGGGCAAAAATGATGTACCGTCTCATTGGTCGGACAAGCTGGGGGAAAACAGGGACAATAATTAAAAGATTACTTCCAATGTCTGCCGTCTGACGCCTGAAAAGGCTTGTTGACGGCTTGCTACCTCACTCACCAGCCTAATAGCTGTTTCAGTTTGCCCATGCCATTTTTGCTTACCATTACTTTTGCACCACAATGCAATAGTGCAATATGGCTTTCTTTTTCATAAGGTTCTATCCGGTTTAGCTGGCTAACTGGTATAAGATAAGAGCGGTGAACCTTTACAAATTGTTGCGGGTCGAGTTGCTGTTCGATATGAGAAAGCGTACTCTTTTTTAAATAATTACCATCCTTCGTGAATATTTTTATATAGTCGTCATTGGCCTCAATGTAAAAAATATCCTGTTCGGGTATGATGCGTATGGTGCCATTGTCTTTTACAACGATGCGGTGCTGGTAGCCTTCATACACATTGTTTTCCAGCAGTGGAGCAATTTGTTGCGGCGCCTTGTGTGCAACCTGCTGTAGCCATTTTTGAATAGCAGCGTCAAATCGTTCCCGCCCTATTGGTTTTAAAAGGTAATCAACAGCATTGGCTTCAAAAGCTTTCAGGGCATATTCATCAAATGCCGTTGTAAAAATAACTGATGGTGGGTTTTCTAAGAGTTCCAGCATTTCGAAACCTGATACACGTGGCATTTGCACATCAAGGAAAATAAGGTCAGGAGCCTTTTCCTGTATGGCTTTAAAGCCTTCGAAACCATCGGCACATTCTGCAACAACATCCAATTGAGGATGTGCCTGCAAAAAAGTTTTTAGTAATTGCCTGGCCAATGGTTCATCGTCTATCAATATCACTTTATACATGCGACTGTGGTATTTTTAGTATGGTTGTAAATATTTCATTGTCTTCTTTGGTTTCCAGCAGGTCGGCGCGGCCGTAAAGCAGGTACAATCTCCGCATGATACCTTCCAACCCGAAACCTGTACCTTTTGACGACTGCATAGATGGGTCATAAGGATTAGTAATGGTAATGATGAGCATAGGGGACTGTAATTGTATGTGCATTGTGATAATTACATCGCCTGTTTTCCCATACAGACCAAACTTTATTGCATTCTCTAATAGTGGCTGTAAGAGGAAAGGGGGCATCATGGCATCGTCGGTATATTCTTTTTGATACTGTACCTGCAACCTGTCGCCAAAGCGTATGGATTCAATTGCGAGGTAGGATTGCACGTATTCCAGTTCTTCATCAACAGGCATTGCATCCCTGGCTTCCCGCTTCACGGAGCTTCTTAAAAATTCAGATAACTTACCGATCATTTCCTGCGCTTTGTCCGGCTGTATCATAATAAGGGCGCTGATGGAGTTGAGGCTGTTATATAAAAAGTGAGGTTGTAGTTGTTGTCTTAACTTAAAAAGTTCGGCATCCCGCACCAGGGTAGTTGCATCGGCTTGTAATTGCAGCTTTTGCTCTAATGATTCTGTTTTTTTATTCAGGGCAGTGTAAGTGGCTGTCCATGCGTAAATAACACAGTATATGGTGATGCGCAAGGGTAGTGTTTGCACCAGCCAGATATCATAAGCCGGGTTTTTGGGGCTGAGCCATAAACGTAATAGTTCAAAATCAAGCACGCAGCTTACCATGCTGAAAAACACAGCAATGATGATAGCATAAAAAATAATTGCGACGGGGGTAGGGTAAGATCTTACAACAATATAGATAGACCAGATAGTAAGAAAGAACAGGCTAATGCTAAGTATATTGTCTTTTACAGCAAGTTCCTTACTCAGGTGCCCGATTGTGGTTAACGTGTAAAAATGGAATGTCAGTACTACAAATACATGCAGTACCAGCAACCAGCGCATATTTTTAGAGAATAAAGACAAATATTATTTATGATTTATGAGCTGAGATTTATGGTTGGAGTAGAATTTATTTCTTTCAATCGCTTCATGCGATTTGCAACTTATCAACTTTTCAACTATTCAACAATTCCATCCATCCACAGAGGCGCGGCCACAAGTTCGGGTTCTTTGACTATCGAGAAAAGCATACTCCCGTTTTGCAAGCTGATACTACGCAGGTCTTTTACAGCCAATAGTTTCCACATCACAGACCTGCCATGCCTGTCTATCATAGTGGCTTCGTCCTGTTCTGCTACTTTGCGGGCCTCATCAAGTGCTATTGTTTCATCTTCTGCATATATCAGCCTCCACTGCTCTTCATACTGGTCTGTTGAGCGCCCTTCGCATTCTATGCTATAAACAAGCTGCGCTACAAATGCTGTTTGGTTCATGAACTTATTTTATTGATACTTGATGTTTGATTCTTGATACTTGATGTTTGATTCTTGATACTGATGTTTGCTTTATATTGCTTTACTTGTCGTTATCCCCTTTCTGTACCTGGCCGGGAGTATAGAATCCAGCATCCAGTAACGAGTATCCAGCAACTAGCATCTAATATGATTTTATCTCAACGCTTCCGAAGGAGCAGCTTCCCCTTAATATCAGCGTTTTCCTTTGCTCGGCACTTGCAGGTGTTTGCATAGTCCGTTCGTCCTCCACATTACTGAAAGCAGGGTTTATTTCGTTTTGTATCTCCCAGTGTGATGGTACGATCAATTCTATGCCCCCGAAGGATACTTTCAGGTCCAGGACAATGGTACTTTCTGTGCTGTCGGCCTGCATAAGGTTTATTTCGCAGCCTCCAAAAGTGGCGGATATTGTTCCTCCACGGAAATCTTTAGAGGTTACAAATTCTTTCCTGCCTCCGAAGGTTACGTCTATATTCAAAGTATTTTCTGTACTTGTATTAACATCTTTTATGGCGAATGTAGGCGTGTAAGGAGGTAATTTCCTGCGAGGACGTAAAGCCACTGCAAGGCCACCTAATATAAGTACAAAAGGCCACACAAAATGCTCTGATGGTATGCCGCGAATGGTAAATTCAGGCGTCATATTGACGATGCCGATTATTATCAGTATCCACCATGCGGGATTGCGGAATCCGCTTTTAATGGCAATGAAAGCACCCAGGAGAATAAGTATTATCGGCCAGGTAAATACAAAACTAAACCAGATGATGCCAAGGGTCTTCAGCAGTAATAATATCCCTATTACAGCCAATGCAATACCAAAGAAAGACCTGCTTCTTTGGCGATGGCGGTGATATTGTTCCCAATCGGCTCCGTATTTGTTTCTGCAGTTATAACGCGACATATTGTTTTGGATTATGGCGTAAAATTATAATAATCAACAGGTATCTGAAAACGCCTTTAGGTAAGACAGATACGAAAATCGGTAAACAGGCGTATATGGTCGGTAAGTGTTTTGAAAAAAAGTCAGATAATGTTTTGACTCATGGCGGCATCAGCTATAATCAATATGCAAAACCATTCGTTATTAAAAAAAGACATATGGTGGTTTAGATAATTCAAATTAATTTATTTATAACGCTTATTGGGCTGATGGGAAGTTAAATATAAATATCGTTTATGAATAAATATTAAATAAACAACAATGTAAGTTTTACTTATTAATTTGTCTCAACGATCATGCACCTGCGCCTCTTTTTATCACTTTGTTTTTTTATTGTTGTTAGCCAGGCTATAGCTCAAATACTGCCAAAGGAAGGTAGTATGTTGAATTTTAGGCTCATCGGTTTTTCTTTTCCAGGCACAGATAATACGGCTGAATATAGTATAGAGATAGCGAATGGGAACTATGATTCTGATGGGCAATTCAAAAAGAAAATTATTAAAACACTTTTCTGTAAGGAAAACAAATTGATTGCTGAAGTTCCGTTGTGGGGAGAGCAATATACATGGCGTACGGTGGCTAAGGGGAATAATTCAAGAAAAATAAAAAGTGAATTCCATCATTTCAGTACCATCCTTAATCCTGATATGGACACCTCGAATATGCGCTTGAGGGTAACTGAGCCTGCCAGGCAAATTCAAAGCGGGTATATATGGTTGGACCAGAATAAAGCGATGTATGACCTAGAGGGTCGCCCGCTCTGGTTTCTGCCAGGGAAGGTATTTTCAAAGAAGGGTATCAAAGATTTTAAATTATCACCCCAGGCAACCATTACGATGATAGCCGGCGAGGAAATTTATGAAGTAAATTACCTGGGAGATATTTTATGGAAAGGGCCAAACACCGGAATTATAAGCGGAGACAGTATAGAGCACTACCATCATGAATTTACGAGGTTGGCGAACGGGCACTACATGGTCTTGGGAAATGAAAAACCGGTGTTGATGGCGGTTTACCAGGACAGTAGCTCTCTAAATGCGAACACTAATAAAATGATGGTAGACAGCAAAGCAGGACTTCCACAATCCGTGATGCCGACGCTTATAGAGTATGATGAGAAAGGTAATATTGTATGGTCATGGAAATGCGCTGATTACCTTAAACAATCGGACCTGTATTATGACCCACCCGGGATATTTGCAAAAGAAACAATTGATATACACGCTAATTCATTTGACTTTGATGAAGTGAACCAAATGATCTACATAAGTTTTAAAAACATCAGTAGGGTATTAAAACTGAAATACCCCGAAGCAACGGTAGTAAATGCTTATGGTGAAATTTATAAACCCAATAGCCCGGTGGGGGATAATGCATTGTTTTGCCAGCAGCATTGCGTAAAACACTCTGATAAAGGATATCTCTACTTATTCAACAATAATGCCTGCCATCCGCAGGATATGCCGAGCCTGGTATTAATGGAGGAGCCGGGCCCTGGAGTGAATGAATTGAAAAAAATGTGGGAATATAAGTGTACAGCTGATAGCAGTTACCAACATGTACCCATTGCAACGGGCGGAGATGTTATTGAGTTGGAGGGAGATGCTTTTTTTGTTTGCACGGGGATACCAAACAGTAAATTGTTTATTGTGAACCGGGACAGAAATATATTGTGGAGTGCGACGCCTGAAAAATGGGACCCGGTAAAAAAGAAGTGGTACACAATTCCTCAATATCGCGCCAGTATTACAACAGATTATGAAAAAATTAAAAAACTTATATGGAATAGCGAAAACTAGATCAAATGTTAAAAAAACGATGCTAAAATCAAATTTTATTGTTCCTGGCGCATGTATAGAGCCTGATTTTTTAACTTTGTATGATAAAGCAAACCCGCAATGAAAAATAATTACCGCCTGAAAACAGTTGTTATATTCAGTCTTTTTATTTTAGTAAATGTGCTGGCATGTAACAATTCGGTGCCGCTTACCGATAAGAAAGCAGAAGCTGTTAAGGACACGTCTGTATTCACCCCGCCGGATACAGGCACCATTCCACACGATCAATTTGGAGACATGGTACGCTATGGCAGGGAGCTCATTCTGCATACGGCCCATTACATAGGTCCCGATGGCACGAAAGGCCACTACCTGGGTAATAAAATGAATTGCACCAATTGCCATATAGATGCAGGCACGCGGCCCTTTTCGTTTAATTTTTTTAGTACGCATGCACGCTACCCGCAATACAGGGGCCGCGAAAATGAAGTGCTTAACGTTGGTGAACGTATAAATAATTGTATAGAAAGGCCGCACAATGGCAGCCCCTTGCCTCTTGACAGTAAAGAGATCATGGCGATGGAGTGTTATATAAAATGGATATCATCGGGGGTGAAGGTAAATGGCCATGCTAATGGTGATGAACCTTTGGATCTGGAACTGCCTGAGCGTGCAGCAGACCCGCAAAAGGGTGGCGAGATATATGCTGCCAACTGTGCGTCCTGCCACGGTAAGAACGGGGAAGGCCAGTGGAATGCTGATTCATCCACTTATACCTATCCGCCATTATGGGGAGCCTTTGCCTTTCAAAACGGATCGAGCCCGAGCCGGGTGTTGAAAATAGCCGGCTTTATAAAGGCCAATATGCCTGACAAAATAGCGACCTGGAAAAAACCTTTCCTTAGTGACGAGCAAGCTATAGATGTAGCAGCGTTTATTAATGATGGCAGCATACACCCAAGGCCGCAAAAGAAACACAGAGAGATACCTGATTATGCTGATACAAAGTTTAAACCCATTGACTATGAAAGCGCTCCTTATCTTGACAGCTTCTCTGAAGCGCAACACAAGTTTGGTCCTTATAAGCCGATAATAGAATGCCACAAGGCGCATAATTTGCCGGTGATCTATTGATGCAATTGAGGCGGTTTTCTTTATCCCATCTTTATCCTTTCTTTATCCCATAGTCGGGTGTTTGGGATAAGCGGACATTTTTCTAAAACCGGACATTGAAATGCAGCATTTTGATTGTAAGTAGTTGGTTATCAATTTTTATTAAACTTATCAAAATGTCCGGTTTGTGTCTTTTTATGTACAGTAAATTGACAAAAATAACCCTATAATGGTTTGACTGTTTTTTGATTTTTTTTCCTTTTTCATTTTAGGTATGCCAAGGGGTTTATATGGCTGTTATAATGCCACAAAATGTGTGCCGCTTTTAGTTGTGGCAGAAAGAATTTAAGGCCGAATTTCTCGACTTCCCAGCCGATGTCTCCACCTTTGGGACTCGGCGGCAATTAATGATATGACCCCAATATTACCAGATATTTTTGCAACACTACAAACCCTGCCTGATGGCAATATATTGGCAGGGGCAACAATATTAATCCCAAAGTGGCTACTATAGGCCTTATAAGCAGGGACTATTCTTTAAACAGCCCTTGGTTTATACTTATGGACACTACTGGCAATATAATTAAAGATACCGTATATACATCTCACTATGGGGGGAGGGCTTCAGACAGATGTGAACGGCGGATATATCACCAGAGGTTATTTAGACTCATTAATAACCAATAATCCTCTTGACCTCCAAGAGAATTTCCCGGATTACATAGCGCACTTAGATACAAATTTCCGTATGACGTGGATAAGGAATTTTGCAGAGAACAATGCACATTATAATGTAAGTGTAATTAGGCAACTACAGGATAAAGATTATTTAATTATTGGAGACAATAATGGTTATTGGGGATGGGCAGCAAAAATAAACAGTATTACCAGCACAATAATATGGGGCCATAATTATTACTATATAGATTCGACTACCGGATTCGACTACCTCTCTGATGGTATGGAACTGCCCAACGGCAATATTATTATGACGGGCAGCACAATGAACCCTAATGAGCCTAATGCTTATAAGCAGAATGTATGGATAATAGAGGTGGACAGCAATGGATGCGAAGTGCCGGGATGCGGGCCGGGGATAGATACTACAACAAATGTGAAGAATGTGGGTGGTTCGGCTGGGCTCAGCATGACAATGTGGCCTAACCCTACTACGGGTATTTTGCATATTGCTGCGAATGAAGATGTGCGAATAAATATTCTCAGCGTTGATGGCAAGGTGTTATTGCGAGATTGCTTCGTTCCTCGCAATGATGCGAGTGGAATAAAAATTGATCAGCTTTCTGCGGGTGTTTATTTTGTGCAAGTGGTTTCTGCGAATTGGGAAAGAGAAGTAAAGAAAATAATAAAAGAGTAAGCAGCTTTATTTGGCAGCATATCTAATTCAGGGTGGTCATAGTTTGACGGGGCTCACCATGACAGTACTTTGATTGGGCAGAGGATATATATCATTCGTTTTTTGTTTGTGTAATGAGTATAGAAAAATGAGGCAAGCCCTGAAATGTGCGACGCAACTAAGGTGCCAGAAAAGACAAAAGCTGACCCCAAAAAAGTTTTTATTTCAATTTATCCGGCTTCCAGCCCAACTGCGGAAATTTCTTTTTACCACGGATAAAATAATTCCAGACAATGCTGTGGCGGTATATGCCGCTCGTATTACGGTGGTGGATGAGTTTTTTTACTTCGCGCCTGCGTCGGAGCCATTTGCCCAGTGCGCCATAAAAATGAAAATGCGCTTTCATTATGGTGGCGGTTTCTTTGGGTTTGCCGGTGATGAGGAGCCTGATGCCTGCCACGCCATCCAGCATCATGCGGAAGGGGAAAAGCCAGATGAGTTTGGATGCACGTTCGTTTTTTAAAAGCAGGATAAGGTTGTTGCGGAAATTGTAATAGAGTTTTTGCGGGCTGCCATAACTGATAACAGAGCCGCCTACATGATATACAGTGGAGCCGCCTATATAGCCTATTTTATAACCCGCGTTCTTCAGCCTCCAGCAAAGGTCCACTTCTTCCATGTGTGCGTAAAACTCGGGGTCAAGGCCGCCTACTTTGTGGTATAGTTCTGCATTCACCATCAGGCAGCCGCCCGATGCCCAAAACACTTCAATATCATCATCATATTGGTGATCGTCTTTTTCAATATCGAAAAAAATGCGGCCGCGGCAAAAGAGATAGCCATACTTGTCCATAAAGCCGCCGCCAGCACCTGCATACTCAAACAATTCACGCTCGCGCCAATAACGTATTTTGGGTTGGCAGGCCGCCATGCCTGAGTATAAGTTCATGGCCTTGATGAGGGGTGGGTACCAACCTTGGGTGACTTCGAAATCGGAACTGAGGAGGATGTAGTATTTGGCTTGTATATGCTTTAGTGCCTCGGAATAGCCATGGGCAAAGCCGCGGTTAATTTGTATCTGTAATGTTTGTACCGCAGGATATTTTTCCTGCAATCGCTGCAGGGTATCATCCGTAGATGCATTGTCAACCACAATTACATCATAGCCTGTATGGGCCTCGGATATAATAAGCGGCAGGAAAAGCTCATGCCATTTCCAGCCATTGTAGCTCAATATAACAACGGCAGTATCTTGCTGGCAGACTATCATTGCTTAATGCTGCGAAAGACTATTTATACTTGGGATCGTAAAGGGTATTATCCGGCACAGTTATATTGTCATTTTTCTGGAAACCATGCTCATACAGGTTGTAACAGCCGGACCATGCAAAAATAAAGAAACCGAAGAAGCCAAGCAAGAACAAAAAACGTGATTTGCTGGGTTTTGACAGCTCGATATCTGCGGGATTATCAATGAGTTGCTCGTTGTAGTTGTTGTGTGTGTCCATGAAAATAAATTGCGCGTGGGCAAAAATAATAGTTATTCAATAAAAATCACAATATTTTTACCTTGTCAGCGTTTTGCGATTGCTTTTATGAGACAATATATTAATTGGAAAACATACGGTGTAATTATTGCGATGCTCATAGTAACAGCATCTATATACTTTACCAACCAACTGGCGCATAAGCTGGCAGTGGAGGAGAAGAAAAAAGTGGAGCAGGTGGTGCAGGCCATAAAAGCCAGCGTGCAATCGAAAAACGGGCAGGAAGTGAACCTTGCTACTTCCATAGTGTCGCAAAATACTACCATACCTCTCATTATAACCAATGAAAAAGGGGATATATTGGATTTTAATAATATTGATACTGCAGAAGGGAAGAAAAATGTAAAAAAACTTATAGAAAGTAAACTGCAGCAATTCAGGGGCATGCACCCGCCGATCGAGTCGGATTTCGGCTCAGGCAAAAGTTACATTTATTATGGGGAATCTTATTTGCTTACAGAACTCCGGTACTTTCCTTATGTGCAATTAGCCACTGTTTTTTTGTTTTTAATGGTGGTGTTAATAGCATTAAGCGCTGCACACCGCTCGCTGCAAAACCAGGTTTGGGTAGGCTTATCGAAAGAGACCGCACACCAGTTGGGCACCCCTCTGAGCAGTATAGAGGCATGGATGGAATTATTGAGGGAACAAAATGATAATAGTGAAACAGTAACTGAACTGCAAAAAGATATTGACCGCCTAAAACTGGTTGCAGACCGTTTCAGCAAAGTAGGGAGTATACCGAAGCTGGAAGAGGAGGATGTGGTGAAAAGGCTTAGGGACATGGTGGATTATATGCAGAAGCGCTCTCCGCAGAAAGTTATGATAAGCCTGAAGAGCAGCGCAGAAGAGATTCGTGCCAATATCAGCGGCTCCCTGTTCGACTGGGTAATAGAAAACCTGGTGCGAAATGCCCTGGACGCATTAGCAGGGCAGGGGAGGATAGCCGTGCAAATAACGGACCATGCCCAGCAGATATGGATAGATGTAAGTGATACCGGCAAAGGCATAGCTAAACACCAATTGAAAAAAATATTCACGCCCGGCTTTACTACCAAGAAACGTGGTTGGGGCCTCGGTTTATCCCTATCGAAAAGAATAATAGAAAAATATCATCATGGTTCTTTGTTTGTAAAGCAATCGGAAGTGGGGAAGGGCACAACATTCAGGATCGTTTTGAGAAGATGATATGATGAATGTGATGAATGTGGGCAATGTGATGATCATTGCCGAAAATAATACCTCATTTTTGACTTTAAACTTTTGATTTTTGACTTATCTTTGCAGTCCCTCAAAAAAAATGCGGCGGTGGCGAAATTGGTAGACGCACTACTTTGAGGTGGTAGCGCCTGTTATGGGCGTGGGAGTTCGAATCTCCTCTGCCGCACTTTGATAATAAAAGCCGTTCTCGTAGCGGCTTTTATTTTTATGACTTTCGGATTATTTAATCCTGTATTGTTGACTACCTTTAATATCTAAGCTCAAAGATGAAAAAAAGGAATTTCTATATCTACCTGTCTATATTCTGTATACATCTTTTACTACTGCTTGTTGCTTTTGTACGTTTCCGCATTCACCCGCATGATATATGGTTTTGTAACTATGGCGACGGGTTGAAGAACATATACACTTTGGTAGCTTTTGTTCGCGAACCTATCAGCTCAGCGGGGATATTTAAATTTTATTCGTACGGCTATCCTTATGGCGAATATGTTTATTATACAGATAATACACCATTTTTTTCTGTTCCTTTCCGCTTCTTTTGCCAGCATATTTATGACTTGTCCGGGTACACCGTTGAGATATTCAACCTGTTTATTATTTCCAATATTATTTTGTGTGGTTTAATTATTTACCGCGTATTTTCTTACCTCTTACAAGAGCGCCTGTTCTCGTTTATTATGGCCATTATTCTGCCATGGGACAATATGCAGGTAATGAGAATTTGGCGTGGGCATTATAATCTTTCGCTTTCATCAATTGTCGTATTGGCCATAGCGCTTATGATATTGTGGCATAGGTATGCAGAGAACAGAAAGAAACAAATAGTTACGGGCGTAGCCATGTTCCTGTTGTCCTTCTTCTCATTTACGGTGCATGGCTATTTTCTTGCAATTGTTAGCAGTTTTTTGTTCTTTTCTATGTTTATTTATGGCCTGTTGCGACGCAGGGAGGCCCGGGGTAAATTCAGCATTATTGCGTCTTTTGTGTATGTGTTTTTATCGTTTGCGGCGAGCTATATTTTTGTTGCACTCACAGACTCTTACCTTCCATTGCGAAGAGAGGCAGCAAATGGCTATGACTGGATGGAGCAAAAAACCCATTTTGCCTCCTTATTCAGCCACTACGATTTTCAACATTTTGCTTTCCCAATAAGTGAAGTGCCCGATATCTCCGACCCGGAAAGAGCTGCTTACCTGGGTAATATCGGACTTTTTGCTGTGGTGATTATTTTTATTGCTGCTTTAATTAAAAAAGAATTCAGGCGGCAGGTAATAGAGATACAAAAGAATTTTTTCAGGGATCCGTTGAAGGTTTCTATATTAATTGCTTCAGTACTCATGCTTTCCATGTCATTGGGCGAAAACTATTATACTGCCGTTCCATACGAGAGTGGTTACCATATAGTCAATGTTCTGAATCCTCTGTTTTATGTGCATTTATTTACTGTAAGAGTAGAACAGTTCAGAAGCATAGAACGGTTTGTGTGGCCATTTTTTTTCGCGTTCAATATATGGATAGCATATACTATCGTGGCGATATTCAAAGGGGCCCGGAAAAGTGTGAAAATTTTTATGCTGTCAGGGGTCATCATTTTTGGTGGCATGGAAGTGAAGGAATTTATAGATAAGATACAGGGGGCTGCGGCACGAGAAAATTTATTTTCCAGCAAGAGCCTTGCGGAAGTAAGGCCTCCGCATATAAATTATAAACGCTACCAGGCTATACTACCTATCCCATATTACTTTTCAGGTTCTGAAGATTACGATTATACTATAGATCCTTATGATCAATGGTTTAAATATGGTCTGCGCCTGTCAATTGATTCTTATCTGCCCTTAATGTCGTGTGCCATGTCAAGGCTACCTCCAAAACATGGTACTGCTATGCTGTATTTGGTTGCATATGACAGTATGGACACGCAACTGAGGAATATGTTCAACGAGAAGCCGGTATTGGTAGCCGTAAACAAAAAACAAATTGTTGATAGCAATCTTCCAAATATTCCGAAATTTGAAATTGCAAACAGGTTTTATTGGAAGGCCACACAATTTGCTGCAAGAAATAATCTGCACGCGGTGGATAGTTTAGGTGATGTGATATATTATGATTGGTACCCAAACCCGGCTGTTAAAAAATGAACAATTATTTAAGCATAGTTTTACCATGTTATAATCCAAGGGAAGACTGGGCCAGGGTTGTAATGGACAATGTCGCGTTCATAGAGCAAAGCGTTGGCCCGGTGGAAGTGGTAGTTGTAAATGACGGGCTAACAAGAGATCTTACTGAAGATGTTGAATTTCTGAATGTTCATCTAAAGAGTTTTCGTTTTATTTCATATCCGGAGAATAAAGGAAAGGGATTCGCAACCCGGCAAGGGCTTCAAGCGGCTACAGGCCATCTTATTATCTACACCGATATTGATTTTCCCTATACCCGGGATAGTTTCCTGGATCTTTATGAAGCTCTAAAGCATAACAATATTGTCATAGGCATAAAAGACATCGAATATTATAAAACGGTACCCTTACTCAGGAAATGGGTATCAAAGTCGTTAAGATGGATGAGTGCCAAATTGCTTAACATACATATTACCGATACTCAATGCGGATTGAAGGGGATGCACAACAGTGCAAAAGAAATTTGGCTTATGGGCAAAGTGAATCGTTATCTTTTCGACCTGGAAGCCATTTACAACGGTGAAAAAGCAGGGTATAAAATAGTAGCACTTCCCGTAAGGCTGAGAGAGGGTGTTGTATTTTCGAAATTGAAATTTAGTATTCTTTTTTCTGAAATAATGAATTTCCTTTTCATTATGCCCAAAATATTCAGTACTAAAACCAGTCAAAAGAAGTAAAAGCTCATATTTTCTGCAACAATACGTTTGCTGTGGCTACTATGCCCTCTTCGCGGCCTATAAAACTAAGACGCTCTGTGGTGGTAGCTTTTATCGAAATAGCATCTACGGGCAGGTGCAGAATAAGTGCCATAGTATTCCTCATTTGTTCCACATGGGGGCGAATTTTTGGGGCTTGTAACAATATGGTACTGTCTATATTTACAATTCCATATCCATGCTCCCGCATCATGCCATAACAGCGTTGCAGCAAAACTTTACTGTCTATGCCTTTGTAGTTAGGGTCAGTATCGGGGAAATGCAGGCCAATATCGCCAAGGCCCAAAGCGCCGAGCATGGCATCGCAGATGGCATGCAGCAGCACATCAGCATCAGAGTGGCCTAAAGCCCCCTTGGTATGCGGAATGAGTACCCCGCCAAGCCATAGATCGCGGCCCTCCACTAATTGATGAAAATCTATCCCCTGACCTATTCTGAATGACATCTTATTTCGTGTGTTTAATTAATTGGCAATGCTAAAAAGTAAAGGTATTGAAAAACAATGTGCTTTTTAAAGTCTCTCAATTGACCGGTAAACTAAAAAAGCCATTCCCCGAAAGGAGGAAGGGCTTTTTTCTTATCAGCGATAGTTTATCATTATTCTTCGTTTTGCAGGTTTTGCCCAACATTGTTAAGGCCATAATAATACATGCCTTGAACGCCGGGGTAAAAACCCATTATTTGTACACTATTACTGTTGCCGGCCATAGCCTTTTGCAGGTCTGACACGGTGCTGACGTTTGTATTGTTAACAGTGGTAATAACAAATCCCTTTTGCATATTGGTTTGTTGCGCCATGGTACCCTTTCCGGGATCTGTAAGCACCACTCCGCCCTTTATTCCATATTTACTTTTCTCGCTGCTGTTCAGTGTGCGGAAACTGGCGCCCAAAATGCGGGTATTGCTTTCTTCTTTGATGATACCGGTAGTACCCGTAAGTGATTTTAGCTCCACTGATGCCATGTGTGTATTGCCGCTGCGCAAGTAGCTTACACTTATATTATCGCCCGGATGATAGCGTGCTATCTGCTCTTGCAATTGAGGTTCTGTATTGACAGGAACACCATTTATTTGCGTTATGATATCGCCCTTGTTGATACCCGCTTTGGCGGCGCCGCCATTCTCCATTACATTCTGCACATATACACCTGCTGTCTTGTCAAGTCCCAATGCTGTTAATTTGTCAGGAGTAAGATTTTTGCTGTCTACATATTCAATACCCATATAGGCGCGCTGCACAGAGCCGAATTTGATCATGTCATTGACTGCCTTTTGCACAATGTTGGATGGGATGGCATAAGAATACCCCGCATAAGAACCCGTAGGGGAGGCGATCGCAGAATTAATGCCGATAAGCTGCCCGTTGGTATTGACCAATGCGCCGCCGCTATTACCGGGGTTCACAGCTGCGTCTGTCTGTATATAAGATTCAATAGCGCCCTGTGTCTGGTGGTTCACACCAATGGCGCGGCCTTTGGCGCTGATGATACCCGCCGTAACGGTAGCATCGAGCGATAAAGGATATCCCACCGCAAGTACCCATTGTCCTAAGCGGGTATCGTCGGAATTGCCAAACTCCATATAAGGCAGGTCTTTTTCATTCACCTTAATAACTGCAATATCCGTAGCCGGGTCAGTGGCTACCACTTTTGCCGTGCTGGTAAACCTGTCATTAAATGTTACAGTTACCTCGTTGGCATCAGCCACAACGTGGTTGTTTGTAACGATATAGCCGTCGGGTGAGATGACTACACCTGAGCCTGAGCCCATTTGTTGAGGTATGTAATATTGCCGCTGGCCAAAAATATTAGCCCATATATCATTTGGGTCTTGAACGGTGTGTGCATTGGTTGTAGTTTTTATATGCACCACTGCTTTTACAGATGCCTCTGCAGCGTTCTCAAATCCTGTGGGTGCAGTGGCGCCGCTTACTGTAGTATTGCCAAAGCTGGTGTAATTCACAGGCAATGTGTTTTGCCCCTTGCTGAAAACGGGGAATTGATGTTGATAATGGCTTGCGATGGATAATGTCAGCACAGAGGTAAGCGCTGCTGTGATGACAACCGGAAATAGTTTGAATTTCATATTTGTCCTCTTTTTGTTTTTATTAGTATCTCAAATTTATTACCTATTCCTATTATAAAATTGTTAAAAGCCCTTTAAAAAATGTTAAAACAAAAAAGGATTTGAGGGCGTTTTCACCAGCCTTATTGTTGCGCCTCAGCAAGCTAAACAGTTGAATTATGTAAATCATAAGCATCATTGTGTAATGATGAGGCTAAACTACGGGCCTACCTTTGTTTCCGAACAACAAGTTCAAAACAAAAATTATGAAAAAACTACTAATGCTTTTGGCGATGAGTGTAATGATCCTTAATAACGCGGATGCACAAACAAAAACAAGCAAAAAAAAATCGTTTAATAATAATTACAGTGTTTGCCGCAACCAGGCTGGAAACTATATCTGCAGCAGCGACCAAATGAAGGCGCAGAACCAGAGAAGGGAGGTCGCTCCGCCCGCTATAGAGCCACAAAATGAAGTGATCAATATACCCTCGTCTACCGTAGTTGCAGACAAACCAACCATGACAGCCAGCAACTCTTACCGCTTCCATAATTTCATAGTAAATGATGAAATGGACAACCCTGCAAACGGTTTGCCAAGCCAACAATATGATGGCCCGGCAAAAAATGACCAACGTAACATTAATTATAATCAAACCCAGCTTAGCCTTCGTGCAAGTGATGGTTCAAAATAGGGATAGGTTTTTTCTGCTGAATGCTATTACACAATAATATTTTATGAATCAACCCAAGGAGAAAATTGCTATGGATACTGTAATAATTATGAACGACGGATTGAAACAAAAAATGGGGATACTCAGTTTTATCCCGCTTTTGGCGTTTACTTTATGTTTCATTTACTATCTTTTTGCAATAAAACCTGTAATCGCTGCAAATGATGCGGGAGACCATATCGGGTTAACTACACAAACCAGCCTTCATTATAACACCATTTTTATTCTGCTGGCAATATCCGGAATTATCGCAGCAACTGTACTTATTTATTTCATTGTGCACCTGGCAAGGGTAAAACAGATAAGCAGCGCCAAAAAAGTGCAATGGATCATTTTCCTTACAGCATTTGTACCAATAGCCTTGCCGATATTCTGGTATTACGAGATCAGTAAAGAGCCCGCAAGGCTTGTAGTATATCCGAATATTGAATAGTTGTTTTATAGGAAGATCACATTGCACATTAATCAAATTGTATCCTAAATATTTTATAACAAAATAAAAATCTGAAAAATGAAAAAATTAGTAATGATCACGTTTTTGCTGAGCGGCCTGTTGTATAATAAGGCAAGTGCACAAGCATACACGAATGTAAATATTATCACCCAGCCTCTATGGGGCCCCACGGGTTATGATCATGCGGAATATTACTATATTCCAGACCTGGATGCTTATTATGATGTTTCCGGAGGACAGTACATCTACCGTGTAAAGAAACATTGGATAACAGTTACCACAATGCCTGTGCGTTTTAAGAATTTTGATTTTTACAGCGCCCATAAAGTGGTATTGAACGAACCAAAACCATACATGAACTACCTGGGAAATAAAAAAACGTATGCACAGTACAAAGGCCAGCATGACCAAATAGCCATACGAGACAGCCATGAGCAAAAATATCTTGCCAAAACGGACCACCCTGAACATGATAAATGGATATCACCACAGGATGTACAGGATAAACAAAACAGGCAAAATGAACAAAGCCGTGCAACTGCACAGGTGAAACAGGATTCGCTTAACAGGGCTAACCTGCAGGTAAAAGAAGACCTGCATAATAAACAGGATTCTGCAAACAGATCGGACGAACAGGCAAAAGAAGAGCTGCATAATAAACAAAACCAGCAGAACAACCAGTTATTGCAGAATAACGAAAACAATCATAAACATTAGAGAAAAAAAGGCAGGCGAATGAAGAGGCCTTTTGCCTCTTTATTCGTTTAAGAGCCCAAATCATTGCCTTATTCTAAACGTATCAGCTTATTAGCAGATTTAATCACTGCATATTCTTATAGTGAGCTAATTGCCTGCAAAACAAAGTACCTTTACAGTATTAACGAGCCCTGCCCAAAAATCTCTCCGGACACGCGGGGCAAATACAGGATAAATATTAACAGCATCAACATGAAATTATACATCAAATACATGGTGAGTTTGCGATGCAAAATATTAGTGAAAGATGAATTGCAGAAACTAGGCATACATAATGTATTCGTTGAGCTTGGTGTAGCGGAATCACAGGAAGACCTGACAGAAAAACAACTAAAACAATTGAGCGAAAATTTACTGAAGTCGGGTTTGGAATTATTGGACAACAAGAAGGCGATCCTGATAGAAAGAATAAAGAATGTGATCATTGAAATGGTGCATTATGCGGATGAACTACCACAAATAAATTATTCGGATTACATAAGTGATAAACTGAAATTAGATTATACTTATTTGTCCAATATTTTTTCGGAGGTGAAGGGTATCACAATACAGCAATACATCATCATCCATAAAATTGAAAAGGTAAAAGAGTTGCTTGTTTACGATGAGCTGAACCTGACCGAAATTGCTTTTAAACTGCAGTACAGCAGTGTTGCTCACCTTTCTCACCAGTTTAAGAAAATTACCGGGCTTACGCCGTCCTTCTTCAAATCGCTGAAGGACAAGAGACGAAACACGCTTGAAAACCTGTGAATGATATAAATCATTTCCTTTATTGCGTAATACTTATTATTACAAGTATCTCACCTTTGTATAATTGTTTTTTTTAAAAATACATGCGTGGTGAAAAGTCCTGAATTAGAAAAGTCGAAAACATTCATTATTGTAGAGATCATCGAGTATGTCCCTAATTCTGTCGTCATCAAAACGATTATTAAAAAAACCACTGGCAGCATAAGCGCAGTTTCATTTGATTCAGGCGAAAAGCTGGCAGGAAGGATATCACCCTGCGATACTTTTATACAAATTATTGATGGGAAAGCCGAGATCATTATAGATAATAAATCCACTATTCTTGAAACCGGGCAGGCTATTATAATATCTGCCAATACTATCAACACCATACAGGCCAATGAGCGCTTTAAAATGCTGTCAAGCTATATAAAGAGCGCCAATGATGAGGATTGCTGACGGTATATAAATTATATCGCAGTTAAGGTCTGCACACACATGAAAAACTGTGAATTATGTAACATTTCCCTTCTGTTATATAACGTTTCTAACAAGTACCGCATATATCTTTATCCGCAATTTGCCGGCATTGAAGAATAAAGATGGAAGATAAAGGAGAACTGAAACATAAACTCATTACGCATAAAGGCCATTATTAATCGTAAGAACTAATTCAAACAAAATGGACTACGTAACACAGTTCAGGAAAATTGAAAAAGCATACCAGCGCCACATGTTAAGTGTAGAGTGCCCGCATTGTAATTTTGCAGGAACCCTTATGAATAATAATCCTGCCTGGGTTTTTATTATAGACGAATATGAGGTGATTGAAGGGCAAGTTATCCCGGTAAGATCTAAAAACCTGCAAAACCTTAGCATCGGAATGTTTGCAATCGAAACAGAGGGAGAACTGTTTTACGAAATGAAAGATATATTGGAGCTGGAAAAGAAATGGCGCAGCTACATGAACTATATAAGGTCGATGCTGGTGGCTAAGGAAGAGGCCCTGCACAGAACACTGTGTGTAACACTTAACTTGCTGAGAGAAATTCATACCCGGAAAGGCGAACTTGCAGGCTATATTCCTCTCGGGATGCGGGAATCCAACTTAAAGCGTGAGACGATAAACCTGCTGGAAGACATCATTCTCTGCTGAATTGAGCTAAGCCGTGCACAACCTGTGAATGATACAATTTCACCGGCGTGCTTGTGTAACATCTGATCGACGCTTTGAACCGACCTTTGCAACGTAACAATTCCGTTACAAAATCAACTTTAAAATAAATGAACAGTAACGCGACAGCTAGCAAAAAGGAACAATCACATGATTCTTCTGTAAAAAACGAACAGTCAAACAATTCAAGCGAAAAAAAACAATCGAGCGAAAGTCCGGAGGAGAACCAAAAAGGTATTGAAAATCACAAAAAGGCGGCAAAACATTATGGGGAGGCCGCCAAACACCACCTGGAAGCTGCAAAGCATCATGAAGTTGGTGAACATGAAAAGGCCGCAAAGAGTACGATTATTGCACAGGGACACGGCAAGCTTGCGCAGGAAGCACAAGCAGAAAATGCCAAAAGCCATGCTTTACGTAACTAAAGTCCGCGCATCAGTGCATTTGTCAAAAGCACCGTGTTGAAGCACGGTGCTTTTGTTCTCTGTAAGAAACAGGCGACAAGTGATATTGTAAAATCATTTTTAAAATGTTCTAATTATTATAGTTTATGAAAACAGAAGAAGAACTAAAGCACGACATTCTGAAGCTCACCATGGCCATCGAGGATAAATTTCCGGAGCTATCCAAATACGTAGGAGAAATGCCCGTAAAATTTTCCGATTCGATCAGCGATGAAATGAATGTGAGGAACTTAAGAGGGTACCATGATTCATTATATACCTTGCTTGACAATTACAGCATGAACCATGAGAGTACAAGAAATAAATTAACTATTTTAAATAGCAGCTCAATATAGAACAATGACAACAGAAACAGTAAAATCAGTCGGCATCTGGATGGACCATTCCAGCGCGCATATAATGGAGTTTGCGAACCCCATTGAAACAAAAATAATTGAGTCGGGCTTTACCCACGAGGAAAAAGGCGAAAGCATAGAGAAAAGCGAAAACCTATTGCATCACAAAGAACAACACAAGCAATCGGAGTATTATAAAAAACTGGCTGCGATCATCAGAAACCATGAAAAGGTAATTCTTTTTGGACCAACGAATGCCAAATCTGAACTGCACAATATTTTAAAGGCTGACCACCTTTTTGCCAACATACATATTGATGTGAAACAGACAGATAAAATGACAGAACACCAGGAGCATGCGTTTGTAAGAGAATATTTCTCGAAAAGTAATTTTCTTTAAGCTATACACAAGGCTCAACGCGTTGAAACTGTTTTTAATAAAAGGGCTGATCAATTCAGCCCTTTTTATTTAGGATAATAATCATACTGCAGGATGTGGGAATGATGTAACTTATTAGATGCATCGTGTAATGCCCGCCAGTGTTAATAAGTCCACCTTTGTCCTGTGAAAATCTTCACGATCTAAAAAGCCGGAAACGGAAATTGTGCAAACGAAAAAAAGTTAAAATTTTTAACAATCCTGGAAGCCGGAATCGCCAGTCAAAAAAAAATAAACGGGACAAAAAAGTTATGAACAAATTTACAAATTATTTCAGAAAAGCAGGGTTTTTAACCCTTTTCGCTGCAATGTTTAGCAGCACATCAAAAGCCGCAATTTACACGGCTGTGTTATCGGGCAATTTTAATGCCTCAACTACCTGGGGCGGCAGTGTTCCCGGCACTTTGCTTTCATCGGATGACATTATCATACCTACCGGTGTTACAGTAATACTTACTGCAGACCAAACCTTTACCGGAACCTCATCATTAACGGTTGACGGCACCTTAACTTCCAGTGCATCAGCTTTAATAATGACGGGTGGCAGTTTAGAAGGAACAGGCACAATTACAGTGGATAGTATTGCATTGGGGCTTATCTCAGGAATTACTTACACAGGCAATATTACTGTTCAGAAATTCACATCGCTGGGCGCGGCTATTTCTACCACTGCAACAGTAGTTGTGGGCAATAGTTTAAACCTTTTGAGTGGTGTTCTGAGTCTTACGTCCGGAAGCCTTACGATGTCGAATGGTTCTACCATACAGGTGGCTGTTGGCGGCATTACAGTAGGTGGTACCGGTATGTTAAATCTTACCAACACATACAATGTCAGCTATTCAGGGTCATCTGTAAACGCAGGCGCTGAATTATCAGGTGCGGGCCTTAGTAATGTTACTGTAAATATCCCAGGTTCCATTTCATTGTCGTCAAATCTTAATGTAAATGGTATCCTGATGCTTACTTCAGGTACATTAACACTTAATAATCATAACCTGACCTTTGGTACTAACGGAGACCTTGCAGTGTCGGGCACAGGCAATATTGATGCCACATCAGCTTCGAATATTACAATAAATGCAACTAATGGCCTTAGCGGCAATCTTAATTTTGCAAGTGGTGGAAGTACTGTGAATAATTTTACGGTAAATATGGGTAACGTTAGCAGCATGGCCAAACTGGGTTCGAATTTGACCGTGAATGGCTTATTGCGCCTTCAATCAGGTAAGCTTAATATTGGGTCCAATAATTTGATGCTTGCAGCAGGTGGTTTAGTAAGCGGCGGCACTTCAAACAGCTATGTGGTTACCAATGGTATAGGCAGCCTGGTTATGAACCTGGTAGCAAGTACAACTGATACTTTCCAGGTGGGCACGGCATTGCATTATGCTCCTATGGCTATTACTGCAAACAGCAGCTCAGCAAGCGGAGATGTTAGTATTTCTGTAATTGACAGCGTTTATCTGAACGGTACAAGTGGCACAGTGCTTTCTGCAACTCAGCGTTTGGTAAGTGCCACATGGTTTGTGAGCAGCACCGCTACGGCAGCAATTAATTATAATATGCTGGCAATGTGGAATGCAGCTATGGAAGTAAATGGTTTTGACCGTACACAATCATATATTTCCCATTTTACAAGCAGTGCATGGGATGTTATGGCTTTCGCGTCTGCCACAACTGCTACAAATGGTATGTATGCAATGGCACGCACGGGTATCACATCTTTAAGCCCCTTTACTGTGGCTGATAAAAATGCTGATCTGACAAGCGTTAGCACGGTTTCTGCTGCTAACGGTGGTGTAACGATCTATCCAAACCCTGCAACAGGCATTTTGTATTTTAATACATCTGCGAAAGTGAGCAATGTAAATATATATGATGTAACAGGGCGCTTGGTAAAGTCTGCGGCCATAAGCAATAATAACTCAATATCAGTGCAGGATATCTCAGCCGGGTTCTACAATGTTTATTTCTCTGGCAACGGTGTTCAGTCGTTTCAGAAATTTATTAAACAATAATTTTTGTTTTCGAGGTGATGTATATAGGGGCTGCCTTTTTTAGGGCAGCCCTTTTTAAATGTGTTCAATTCCCGGATGTGTGAATTGTGCAAGTCGCTCAAACAAATATGTAAGGATAAATGGGCTAATTGTTTGCAACTTGCATGTACGCATAATGGGTAGAAAAAAAGGTCTGAGAAGTTTATTTGTCCGTACTAGCAGAATTATAAGGTCTTTAACAAATAATAGGGATACATTGGACGCATTAGCCAGGTCGGGCCGTAAGAGTAACATTTTGATCACACTAAAAATTAAATAATAAAAATTATCGTGGAAAATCCTGAATTTGAAAAATCGAAGGCATTTATCATCGTTGAGATACTGGAATACATTCCTAATTCGGTGGTCATCAAAACTATCATTAAAAAAACAACCGGCAATGTGAGTGCTGTCTCATTTGATTCAGGTGAGTCGTTAATAGGAAGAACATCTCCGTTCGATACTTTTATCCAGGTGATAGAAGGGAAAGCTGAAATTATTATTGATGATAAAACGAGCCTGCTTGCAACCGGCCAGGCTGTTATTATTCCGGCACATTCGCGTAATACCATAACAGCAAATGAGCGGTTTAAGATGCTGTCCACCATTATCAAAAGTGGGTACGAAGACGTTAGTTGAGCTGTGTATAACTGAACTGTATTTGAAACATCCCGCGAAAGCGGGATGTTTTGTTATTGGTGTAAAGCCCCTAAAAGAAGTGATTTATGCAACTTATAGTTAATGTTGTGTAATACTTATTATTTGGTATTTGGCCACCTTTGCTTAGTGGAAATTCTTCCACGGTCAAGCATAGAAAAATGAAAGGCTTACTGAGTTTTTTAAATAAAAAGCACACCATAGTCGCTGCCAAACAAGTAGCCAAAGTCTCCACCTACAATAGTCGCATATTTTTCTCGAATGCCAGGCAAAGGCCGGAACTAAAGAGCTATTCTGACAAAATAAAGGAAGAAATAAAAAACCTGATTGCAGGGTAATCGTGAGTTTTCAAATCATTTAAAAATGTACCAGGTCAAAAAAAACATATTATGGGAAATAAACTGTACATAGCAGCGGCGATATTATCTGCAGGATGGGCAATGGGCCTGATAGGGTATATATTGTTAGGTAAATAGAAATGAAGGGTGTGAATTTTGCAAGTTATTTATCAAGTTGTGTAATGCTTTCCGACCTCAAGTCACCCATCTTTGTGTAGTAGAATTCAATCACAATTAACCAAAAAAATAAAATGAAAAATCTGACCGAATTGCAAGGAAACTGGAACGAAACAAAAGGGAAGCTGAAACAGAAATTTGCTTTACTCACTGATAATGACCTATTACTGTTGGAAGGTAAACAAGACGAAATGCTTGGCAGGTTGCAGGCCAAACTTGGCAAAACAAAAGACGAAATCAACAAGATCATTTCTGAATTATAATACGCACATTAACATACCAATATTAAAATACAAACCAATGAAAAAATTA
>Ga0206934_1044_pt1 | contig 37206 bp, 30 predicted proteins | sample Alteio_BWOrgHeat_16_FD_152932 | JGI IMG/M metagenome (GOLD analysis project Ga0206934, IMG submission 152932) | Enriched cells from forest soil in Barre Woods Harvard Forest LTER site, Petersham, Massachusetts, United States -... | ecosystem: Environmental > Terrestrial > Soil > Temperate forest >...
AAACAATATCGATCGACACCTTGCCCAGGGTGTCTTTTGCGCGCAACGCGATACCTTTAGGCATTGGCGTCTGCAAGTTAATTACGGCCTGTTTGCCGTTAGCAAAAGTTACTTTGGCTTTATAGGTTTTACCATCCTCGGGTTGGATAAAGAACGCCCCCATGCCCAAATCGTTTGAAACGAAACTGGCTACGGGCGCATTGGTATTGTCAACCACCGAGCCCTTTACTTTAATAGCCAGACCATTGGTGCCGATAGCTTTAAAAGCCACCTTCGAGGTGAGGCCAGTGATCAGGTCGCCACCTTCGGGGAAGAACTGCATATCGGGATCAGTTGCCTGGTGGGTATCGACATTGGCCGAATTACTCCCACCGCCGGATATCATTACCAGCTTATCAAAGAAGTATTCGGGCACGTTTTCCATATAGCGCGTATAGGCCCTAACCCTGTAAATACCGCTTTTTAGGGTATCAGACAGCGTAAAATCGCCTTTGCCGGTGCCTGCACTCAGTTTCAGTATCCTGTTATTGACGATATGATTGGATGGATCGACTAAATCAACATGAATAATGCCGCTGGCCTGCGAAACTTCGTGCCGCTCGCCAATAACCACAAAGGCCTTGAAATACATGGTGTCGCCTACAGCGTAATAAGGCTTATCGAAACTAAGGTACGCCTGTTCCGTAATGTGGCTGTTGGCGTAATTTTTAAGTTTCGTTACAATGTTTTGTAACACCGGACTGGTGCCCTGGCCCATGGCCAGGGTACAAAACAGCAGGGCGAATAAAGCGGTAAAAAGACCTGTTTTTTTCATCGGATTATTAGGTTGATCGTAAAATTTTCCTGTGTTTTTCCCGGAAGCGGGCCTGGGCACCTTCCTGGTAATGAACAAAAAAACGTGTGATTCAATTGGTTAAAATAAAGCTATAACTAAATTTTTAATTATCAAAATTAAAAATTTAGTTATAGGTCTAATCTACTAATAATCAATTGGATAAACAAGAAGAAAATAAGCCAAAATCACTTAGTTAATGGACTGGAACCACAACGCCGTTTTTTTTAGTTCGGCTTCGGTAATCAACTCGGGCGACTCGAACTGCCTTACAACCAGGTGCTCGGGAAAACGAATGTTGCCGCCTGAGGTTTTTACGATAACCTCGTCGTCATATACGGTATGGTCTTTATAGCTGCCGATCGATGGATCGTATTTTTCAAGTCTTATCAGTAATTCAACAATAGCGTATGTAGGTAAATTGCCTTTGAGCATGGCGCAAAATTACGGTTAACGGTTTAATAATCATAAATTAACTTTTTGTTAACATATAACTTTGCTTTAACATTGAGTTGATAAATGACTATACGCTCGAACTGGCTTATTTGCCGCCGCTACCGCCACCAGTATCAGGGTTATCAGGACCATTGTTGTTATCGTCCTTATTTCTCTCTTTCTTGAACTCCATTTTACCGAAACGGTAATTAAGGGTTATGCCAAACGTGCGGAAAGGTGTTTCTCGCAGCGTTGTCTGGTTAAAGTTCGGCCCTGTAGTCGTACTTGTCTGGTTAATATATTTATTAAAAGGATCGCCCGCCGTTAAGCCCAAACTCAGTTTCTTATTCATAAACTGTTTACGCACTGCAACGGTATAAAACCCAAATCCCGGGCGGGTGCCCTGAATGGTGCGCTGAGACGAGTTGTAGTTTCCGAATATTTCGGCAACCAGGTCAGATGCAAACTGGTAGGTTACATTCAAATTCAACCGGTACATAAATCCCGACGTGTTTGGGTTTCCGGGGTTAGTGGTGATCCTGTTCGAAAACATCATGTTCGAACGCAAATTCAATTTATCAGACACCGGTACCGAACCGAAAAAGCTCACGCCCTCCGTAGTTTCGGTACCTATATTATAACGCTGGGTTAACGACACATTTGAATACTGGGTGCCTCCAACAGTTAGGGTATCATAAAAAGTGGTGTAAGTCTGTATATCGTTGGTGTTGTAACGATAGAACGCCCCGGCATAAATATTGGCGCCGCTGTTCCATGTTTTGCTGTAACCAACTTCATAATTATGTCCAATTTCAGGTTTCAGGCTGGGGTTGCCGGTACTGATATTATGCGGATCGCTGATATCGTAAAAAGGATTCAGGTCGCGATATTCAGGGCGTTCGATACGGTAACTATAGCTAAACTTTATAGACTGCGTCTGATCCAGCTTATGCATGAGCGTAGCAGATGGCGCAAGCGTATTATAGCCCGGTATATGGGTATTCGGAAAATCGGCTGAGGTGGTGGTATATTCGTCCCTAAGGCCCGCTTTACCCGTAATAAAATCGTGGAACAGCGAGAAGGTAGCCGAAAGGTAATAGGCATAAACACGCCGGTTGTAATGAAAGCTGTAAGTTTGGAACGAGTTAGGCACAAAACCTCCGGCGGCCAGCGTATCTGTCACCACCGTATTACCAATATTCTCTATCCCGAGCTTAGCGCCGGTTTCCAAAGTAAATGCCTTACTGAAGGGTTGCGTATAATCGATAGATACCTGGGTCTCGTGGTCGGTGCCCGGATTGTTTCCCCGCTGGCCCGATGACGGGTATCCGCCGGTCAGGTAATCCTGCTGCTGAAAGAAGCTCGAACTGTTATCGCCGTAGCTCGATTGAAAAAGTATGTCCAATTCCTGGTCTTCTTTATCAAAGGTCTTTTTATAGCCGGCGCTGTAATCAAAATACTTTCCACTGAAACGGCTGTCCGAATTTCGCAGGCTCTGAACATCGGAAACCAGGCCGAAATTGGTAACATCATAGGTGGCCTGGTCCTGGCTTGTTGGACCGTAATTGTGGTTAATAAAGTGGTTATAACCGCCCGATAAAGTCAACTGGTCCCTTTTGGTAATATCCCAGTTAAAGCTCAAACCCGACTGGAAACCGCCGCGGGTAAAACTACTGGTACCGTTTTGCGCCAACGCCACCGAAGTATCACCGGCGCCATTGTAAGACAGGCGGTTGGTTTTGTTAATGGTTGTGCTGTTAATTTGTTCCCGGCCATTGAAGAAACCGTTAAAGCCAAAATTGCCTTTGCGCACATTTAAATTAACGGATGCATCCTCGCGGCGCGTACCTGCGGTGAGGTTTACACTACCGTTCATCCCCTGTATTTTACTGTCTTTTAAAACAATGTTGATAATACCGCCTGTACCATTGGCATCATATTTTGCGCCGGGACTGGTGATCACTTCTATACTCTTGATCTGGCTGGCCGGGATGGATTGCAGCGCATCGGTAAGGCTGGCCCCAAAAATGCTCGAAGGCTTGCCGTTGATCAGGAACTGGATGTTTGAATTGCCCTGCAACTGTACATTGCCATCGATATCTACGGTTATTTGCGGTACTTTGGGCAGCACATCAGCAGCCGTGCCGCCCTGCGAAGTAAGGTCGTTGGCTACATTGAATACTGTTTTATCGATCTTGTTTTCGACGATAGGCGCCTTAGCTACGATATTTACCGTACTGAGCTGATTGGTTGTCGAGGCCATTAATATGGTGCCCAACGCTACATCTGCCGACGACTTGCTGATGGCCACATTATTGATCGTTTTTTTGCGGTAGCCGATAAAATCGATCACGATTCGGTAATTACCCTCTGCAACATTCGGCAGTATAAATGCACCTTTATCATCCGAAACCACGCCGTTGAACGGGCTGGGGCTGCCGGCTTTATAGATACTTACTGTTGCATAAGAAACAGGCTGTTTGGTAGCCGAGTCGATAATTTTACCGCTTATTTTACCTTTTATTATATCGTCATTATTGCGTACACCCGCGCTCACTCTTGCCGCAAAACATAGTAAAAGCGACAGCACAAAAACACCTTGTATGTATATCTTATTTTTCATTCCTGACGCGAAAGTGTGCAGAAATCTTGGATAAAATCTGTAAGTCGTGTTTTTGTTACACTATCGCAATTCGGTACCTACAACCCGAAGTAGTGCTTTGGCATGATCAAAACCAGCGTGCCGGCTATAATCAATACCGCACCAATCGCCGATTGCCAGGTGAGCGATTCCTTCAAAAACAGGACGGATAAGATGATAGCCAGGGCGACACTCAATTTATCAACCGGGGCCACCTTCGATACCTCTCCCAATTGTAATGCCTTAAAATAGAATATCCACGAGAGCCCCGTGGCACAACCCGAAAGCACGAGGAATATCCAGTTGAGCCGGGTAAGGCTGCCAATGTTTTCGGCGCTGCCTTTAATAAAGGCGATGCCCCAGGCAATAACGAGAATGATAGCCGTACGAATTGCCGTGGCCAGGTCGGTATCCACGCCTTTAATGCCGATTTTCGCGAAGATGGCCGTAAGCGCTGCGAATAGTGCCGAAAGTAATGCATATATCCACCACATGTTGTTTTGAATTATTGAATGGCTGACTGAGTCCGAAAGTCCGCATAAGTCCGGAAGTCCGCAAGTTTGGTAATGATTCTGTGTAGATGTTGGAATAGTAAATCTCCTACTTCTCTCAGGCTATTTCCCAAAACTGTCTTTCGGACTTACGCGGACTTTCGGACTTACGGACTTATGCAGACTACAAAATGTATACAAAATCTGTACGTACCTTTAGCTTAAAATATTTTGAATGAAGATACTTATTATAGAGGACGAACGGGGGCTGCGCGAAAGTATTGAAGAATATTTTGCTGAGGCGGGTAATGTGTGCGAAACAGCATCAACCTATGCGGAGGCGCTCGGGAAAGTGAATCTCTATCGATACGATTGTATCCTGCTCGATATTACGCTTCCCGGTGGTACGGGCATCGAAATATTGAAGGCCCTCAAAGAAGGCGGGCATACCGATGGCGTCCTGATCATTTCGGCAAAAAACTCCCTTGATGACCGGCTTGAAGGCCTCGATCTTGGCGCCGACGATTACCTGGTAAAACCCTTCCACCTCTCCGAGCTGCGGGCGCGGGTTTCGGCAATTATTCGCCGCAAGTCATTCAACGGGAATAATATTTTGCAATTCCATGAGATAGCTATAGATCTGCTGGCCAAATCGGTCAAAGTGAAAAACCAGGGGATAAAACTTACGCGTAAAGAATACGCGCTTTTACTGTATTTTGTGGCCAACAAAGGTAAGGTGGTTTCCAAAAATGCAATTGCCGAGCACCTTTGGGGCGACGGTATCGATATGGCCAATAATTTCGACTTCATCTATTCGCACATCAAAAACCTGCGTAAAAAACTGCTCGAGGGAGGCAGCAATGATTATATCCAGGCCGCTTACGGCATGGGCTACAAATTTACCGATCAATGAAGCTGCTGGCCAGGTATAACCGCGTTACGCTGGCTACCACCATCGTGGTGATGCTGATAACGGGTATCATTTATTATGTAGCCATCAAACTGATCCTGATCAATGATGTGGATAAGGACCTGGTGGTAGAGGAGAACGAAATATTTGAATATGTTAATCAAAACCACCAGTTACCGCAGGTTTTTGAATCGAATGAGCAACAGATCACCTTTACCGGGGCGCGCCCGGGTTCTGTCACCAGGCAATTTGTAGACACACTTTATAAGAACATCCCTTCCGGGCGGCATCGGCACCATCACCATCGCGGCGAAGAATTTGAATCGGGCCGCGGCCTCATCAGCTCGGTTGCTGTTGGCGCTAAATATTACCAGATATTGATCGTGAAATCGACTGTGGAGACAGAGGATCTTTTGAAAATCATCGTCGGGATCACGCTCGGTGTCATATTGCTGCTGTTGCTCGTTCTGTTTATGACCAATCGCCTGCTGCTGAACCGACTCTGGCAACCCTTCCACAATTTATTGAAAGAGCTGCGCCTGTTTAATATTTCGGATAACCGCAGCATCCTTCAACCCGAAACCAATATTGATGAGTTCAAAGAGCTGAACCAGGCCGTAGCGGCCATGTCATCGCGGGTAAAAAACGATTATAAAGATCTGAAAACCTTTACCGAAAACGCATCGCATGAATTGCTTACGCCGATAGCGGTCATTAATTCAAAACTGGATAGCCTGCTGCAAACGGAAAACTTCAGCCAGCAGCAAAGCAAGCTGCTTAACGATCTTTACGGCGCGGTTTCACGGCTAACGAGACTTAACCACGCCATGCTTTTATTGGTCAAGATAGAGAATCACCTGGTTGGGGAACGGCAGGCCGTGGATGTCCGTCGCGTCGTTGATGAGCTGATCATACAATTCGAAGAAATATTTCATGATAAAGAGTTGAAAGTAAATTATAAACTCAGCGACCTTATCATCGATACCAATCCCTATTTATTGGATGTATTACTGAATAACCTGCTTAGCAACGCTATAAGGCATAACCTCCATAGCGGCGAGATCAGTATTCAGCTTGCCGCCAATAAATTGATCATCCGAAATACCGGCGAGAACGTTGCGCTGCAAACCGACCAGGTGTTTAAGCGGTTCCAGAAATCGTCATCTTCGGAGGGAAGCGGGCTGGGGCTGACTATTTCGAAACAGATATGCGAAAACCTCGGCTTCACGCTCGACTATAAATTTGACGGCCGTTTCCATAGTTTTACCACAACTTTTTGACAATCGCATCCCAAATTATTCCAGAATTAAATCTTTATTTTAGCCAAGCAACAACCCCATAGCCTATTATTTGATGAAGTGGTTTTTCGGAGCTTTCCTTATTGTGTTTACCTGCACTGTTTCGCTCGCACAGTCTTCTAAAAATCTCGATCATTACCTTGATATTGCCAAAAGCAACAGTCCGCTTTTGAAAGACCTGCGTAACCAGGTGGCCTCGAACGGGCTCGACAGCATGAGGCTGCGCGCCGGTCTGAAGCCACAGGTAAACCTGAATAGCGCCGGTTTATATGCGCCAACCATCAGCGGCTGGGGTTATGCGGAACCGATTACCAATGAGCATACGCTGAACGGGTTGGTGGGTGTTAACCAGGCCATCATCAGCAAGAATAACCTGAAAACCCAACTGGATGCGATAACGCTGCAATCGGCCTCAACGCAAAACCAGGCTAAAATATCCGAGCAGGATCTGAAAAAAGCCATTACGGGCCAGTATATCACCGCCTATGGCGACTTGCAGCAGGTAAAATTCAGCGAGGAGATCGTCAATTTGTTAAGGGGGGAGGAAGATGCGCTTAAAAAGCTGACCCAAAACAATGTTTACCACCAGGGCGATTACCTTACCTTCCTGGTTACGCTGAAGCAACAGGAGCTTACCCTATCGCAAGCCCGGCTACTTTACCGGAATGATATGGCCACGCTGAATTACCTGGCCGGGATAGCCGATACCACACAAGCCGACCTCGCCTACCCCGATCTGCAGCGCGCGCTGATACCAAACGATAGCCAAAACAGCATCTATTTTACCCAATACAAGCTTGATAGCCTCAAAATAGTAAACGCCCGCCGACAGCTGGATTATACCTACAAACCCAAGGCAAACGTTTTCGCCGACGCCGGCTATAACAGCGATTTTATGGGACAAGCCTGGAAAAATTTCGGCACCAGTATTGGCTTTGGCCTCTCGGTACCGATATATGATGGCGGTCAGCGCAAACTACAGTACAAGAAATTTTCGCTGCAGGAGGAAACAAGAGAAAATTACAAGGCATTTTTTGATTTACAATACCGCCAGCAGATAGCACAGCTGAACCAGCAGATAGGTGATAACGAAAGGCTGATGACGCAAATAAACGACCAGGTAAAATATTCGGAGACGCTTATAAAGGTGGACACCAAACTACTGGAAACAGGAGATGTGAAGATTGCCGACCTGATACTGGCCATCAACAACTACCTGGCCGTGCGCAATGTGAAAACGCTAACCATCATCACCAAACTGCAATTGATCAATCAGCTTAATTACTGGAACAAGTAAGATGAAGACAATAGTTATCAAATACCCCGGCCGCTTGCTGGTTGTTGTCGCAGGGCTTGCGATAGTACTTGGCTCCTGCACCAGCAAACCAAAATCGGATGACGAAGACACCTCGAAGGTAGACGCCCAAACGCCGGTTACCGTAACCGCGGTGGACGCCAACGCCATGTCGGATTATACCGACTTGAACGCGACCTCGGTATTCCTGCAAAAGAACTATGTGAAATCTAACGCCAACGGTTACATCACCAAAGCAAGCGCACAGCAGGGGCAGCCGGTAAGCGAAGGACAAGTATTATTCGAAGTGAAGACCAAGGAGGCGCAAGCCATTGGCAACAGCATTACGGTATTGGATACCACCTTCAGGTTCTCAGGAGTTAACAGGATCAAAGCCTCTAAACACGGCTACATTTCGCAGGTAAATCACCAATTGGGCGATTACGTGCAGGACGGCGAGGCACTGGCCACAATCAGTGACCGTTCGAGCTTTGTTTTTATTATGCAATTACCTTACGAATTGCGCCGCTACGTTAACCCGGGCGAAAGTATTGAGCTGACGCTCCCTGGCGGCCAAAAGGTGGAAAGCTCGGTTGCCTCGTTTATGCCATCGGTTGACACGGTTGCACAAACGCAGGGCGTGGTGCTCAGAATAAGCAGCGATCAGCAAATACCGGAGAATTTGGTTGCCAAAGCGCGCATCGTTAAATCGCAAAAGAAAAGCACGCAATCGTTGCCCAAAGAGGCGGTGCTTGCCAACGAGATACAGACCGATTTTTGGGTGATGAAACTGATCAACGATAAGACCGCGGTGAAAGTACCTGTAACCAAAGGTATCGAGACCGGGGACCGCATCGAAATATTGTCGCCAAAATTCCTGCCATCAGATAAGATCATTGTAACCGGTAATTATGGGTTGCCTGATACCGCTAAAGTTAAAATAGTACAGAAATGAAGCGGCCCATCCAGGAGTTTTTCATCTCGCATAAAAAGCCGCTCACCTTAGTGCTGGTGCTGGTGGTGATAGCCGGCTTGTATGTTTATTCCAACATGCAGACCTCGCTTTTCCCCGAGATCACCTTCCCGAAGATCAAGATCATTGCCGACGAGGGCCTGCAACCGGTCAACAAGATGATGGTAACCGTAACCAAACCGCTTGAAAACGCCATTAAACAGGTGCCCGATCTGCAGGATCTGCGCAGCACCACCAGCAGAGGCAGTTGCGAGATATCGGCTTTTATGAGCTGGGGATCGGATATTGACCTTGCCCAGCAGCGCATCCAAACCAGTATCGACCAGATAAAAAACGACCTGCCTGCCGATGTGAATATTTCGGTTGCCAAAATGAACCCTTCGATCCTGCCGGTAAGCGGGTATACTTTAGAGAGCCACAGCCGCTCGCCTATCGAGCTGCGGCAACTGGCTACTTACACCGTAAAACCCTTCCTGTCACAAGTGGATGGTGTGTCCGAGATCAGGGTTATCGGCGGCAAGACCAAAGAATACTGGCTCACGCTGAACAGGCAAAAAATGAGCTCGCTCGGGTTGACACCTGACATTATTAATACGACCCTCAGCAATACCAACTTCGTCAAATCGGAAGGCTATCTGTCGGATTATAAAATGCTTTACCTGACAGTTACCGATGCCACCATTAACGCCGAAGATCAGTTGGCAAACCTGGTGATCAGCAATAACCGCAAACGGGTGATCCGGCTGAAGGATTTTTCGGATATCGCCATCAACGAGGGTATCGAGTATACCAAGATCAACGCCAACGGGCACGATGGGGTGCTGATAGCTGTGATTAAACAGCCAAACACCAATGTGGTGTCGGTGTCGGATGATATGGATGCCAAGGTAGCGGAATTAAAAAAGCTACTGCCTAAAGACGTCAGCATCAAACCCTATTATATACAGGCCGATTTTGTGAAGGATTCGATCAAAAGCGTGAGCGACAGCCTTTGGATCGGTTTGCTGCTGGCTATTGTGGTAGCTATCATCTTCCTGCGTTCGTTAAAGGCCAGCGCTACCATCCTGTTTACCATCCCGGTTACGCTGTGCTTAACGCTTATTGTGCTGTATGCTATGGGATATACCTTCAATATCATGACCCTTGGGGCCATCGCGGCTTCCATCGGTTTGATCATCGATGACGCCATTGTGGTGGTAGAGCAAATACACCGAACGCATGAGGAACACCCTGAAGAGCATACGCTAAAACTGATACAGAAAGCCATTGACTACCTCTTCCCGGCGATGGTGGGTTCGTCCATCAGCACCATTGTTATCTTCATTCCGTTCTTCCTGATGAGCGGCGTGGCGGGCGCCTATTTTAAAGTGCTCACCAATACCATGATCGTTACGCTGGTGTGCTCATTTTTTGTGACCTGGATCGGCTTGCCGGTAATTTATATCATGTTTACGCGCGTCAGGAAACCCGGTACGCAGAAAGAGAAAAAGGAAAAGCCGCATCACCCCAGGAATCAGCGCTGGGTTAAATGGTTTATCCTGCGCCCGTACCTGAGCGTCATCATTGCAGGGGCGTTGGTAGCGGCCATTGTCATCATACCCAAACTGCTGGACAGCGGCTTCCTGCCCGATATGGATGAGGGCAGTATTGTTTTGGACTACGCTTCGCCGCCCGGAACATCCCTGGAGGAAACAGACCGCATGCTGCACCAGGTAGAAAAGATCATCAGCGCCGAACCCGATGTGGAAGCCTATTCGCGACGCACGGGTACCCAAATGGGCTTTTTCATCACCGAGCCTAATACCGGCGACTACCTGATCCAATTAAAAAAGGATCGCAAACAGACTACGCAGCAGGTTATTAATGATCTGCGAGCAAAGATCGCCGCCAATCAGCCGGTGCTATCTAATCAAAAGGTCGAATTCGGCCAGGTGATCACCGACATGCTCGGCGACCTGACCACATCGGTTGAACCTATCCAGGTCAAAGTATTTGGCGATAACCCGGCCAAGCTGCGCGAGATATCCAAACAGGTAGCCGATGCCACCAGTGAGGTAAAAGGTACCGCCGATGTATTTAATGGCATCGTGATAGCAGGCCCATCCGTTAGCATCGATCCGTATTACAGCAAGCTGGCACAGTATAATATTACACCGACCAGCCTGCAATTTCAGCTGCAAACCTCGCTGCAGGGCAACATCATTGGCAATATACTGGAGCGCGAGCAGCTATCCCCTATCCGCATGGTGTATCCTGGTAACCGGACATTGCGTGTTGAGGACATCAAAAATCAAAGCATATTTACACCCACGGGCAAAATGATACCGATGAGCGAATTAGCCTCGGTTGAGCTTAGGGCCGGTGATGCCGAGATTAACCGCGAAAACCTGCAACCGGTAGGACTTGTTACCGCCCGGCTCGATTCGGGCAATATAGGCAAGGCCATGCCGCTCATTCAAAAAAGTATCCGCGATAAGGTAAGCTTGCCTGAGGGCTACTCCATTGAATATGGCGGAGACTATGCGCAGCAGCAGCAATCGTTCAAGGAACTGATGATGATATTAATTACTGCTATTCTGCTGGTATTTGGCGTCATTTTGTTCCTGTTCAAGCAGTTCCGTATCGCCTTCCTGATATTGGTTATCGCCGTGCTGGGAACTGCCGGAAGTTTGTTAGCCCTATACGTTACCGGCACACCTTTAAACGTAGGCAGCTATACCGGCCTCATCATGATCGTGGGTATCATCGGCGAGAATTCCATTTTCACTTTCCTGCAGTTTAAAGAGCGCGCGCAGGAAAATATAGCCTGCAAGCCGGATGATGTTCATCATTGTATTGACGAGGCCATTGTTTACTCCATCTCTACCCGCCTACGGCCCAAACTGATGACCGCCGTCGGCGCTATCATAGCGCTGATGCCGCTGGCTTTGGGTATCGGGGCCGGCGCGCAGCTTCACCAGCCGCTGGCTATTGCCGTTATCGGGGGCTTCGTGGTGGCGCTTCCGCTATTGTTGATCGTACTGCCAAGCATGATACACCTGCTCTATAAAAGAGGCGAATTCCACGTGCGGAACCACAATTATTTGTAAACAAAATGTCACGAGGTCTAACTTTATACAGAATTAAGGATTATCTTTAGCCGCTTGGATTTTAGCTTTTACCCCTCATAAGTCCAACGAAGCTCCTTAAAATCAATACTTTTTGTTATTTTTGGAAAATAATTTAACTATTTAGAAACACCGCATGGCATTTAGAACCGATTTCGTGCATTCACACGAATCTGAACCACACCGCGTCCGCACCAAAAAGATACTTAAACAGTTTCCGCAAATACGAGGCCTTATCGGTAAAAACCCGCTAACGATGGTTGTCATCATGGGCCTTGTAGGATCTATGATCGGTGTGGCCTGGCTGGTTCGCGATCAGTCGTGGTGGATAGTTTTTGCTGCTGCCTATTTATTCGGCGCCTTTGTTAATCATGCCTTATTTGTGATGATACACGAATGTACGCACCAGCTTTTATTTAAAAATGCTTTGGCCAATCGCTGGGCCGCTATCTTCGCCAATCTTCCGCATATCATGCCGGGTGCTATTTCTTTTGAAAGGTACCATATCAAACATCACTCTTTCCAGGGTATCCACGAGTTGGATGCCGACCTGCCCAATAAATGGGAAGCTAAACTGATCAATAATTACTTCATCGGCAAAGTAATGTGGCTTTTGTTTTTCCCGGTATTCCAGGCCACGCGTGTGTCGAGGCTGAAAGAGATCAAATTTTTTGACAAGTGGGTGCTGATCAACATTTTGGTGCAGGTAGCATTTACAGCGGGCGTATGGTACTTTACCGGGTGGCATGGCCTTGGATTTATGTTCATCAGCTTCTGGTTCTCCATTGGCCTGCATCCTGTAGGCGCACGCTGGGTACAGGAACATTACCTGACTTTTGACAGCGAGCAGGAAACCTATAGCTATTACGGCGTTTTAAATACCGTTGCCTTTAACGTGGGTTTTCACAATGAGCATCATGATTTTCCGTCCATTCCATGGAACCGGTTGCCTAAAATAAAAAAGACGGCCCCCGAATATTACGATACCTTGCTTTCTCATAAATCATGGACGGTGCTTTTCTTCCGTTTCCTGTTCGAGCGGGAAATATCGCTTTTTAACCGCATTGTGCGTAAGGAACGCGGCAGGGTTGCATTGACCGACGTATCAAAACCGGATGTGGAGCTGGAAGTTGAAGCCGAAGCGATAAGCTAAAAATTTTAGCGCAATCCATTTGCTTTTTACGTATCTATCATTATATTTGCTAATATAATTAGTAAATATGATACGGATCACAGCGGCAGAACAGCTCATCATTTTCGGAAGATACATTGGTCAGCAAGTAGTTATCAGGAGTTTTTTGAGTGGCGAAGAAAGCGTCGGTATACTTAAAGGCATAAGGCAGGATGGCCTGCTGGTGTCCATTGATGACGTGAACCGCTGGATACCTCTGAATGATAACTTTAGGGTAAGCGACATCCGGCTGCTGCTGAAACCTTTAAAAAAATTGACCTCATCTATTATCGATACCGCCAACAGTCTCCCTGTGCAGGCATTTATCACCCCCTACTATCAGCAACTGGGTTTTGATATGCCGGTGTTTGTCGCACCAGATCATATCGCCAACTGCAAATACGTTCACGAGCTTGGCCTGGCCGATTACCGTTCTGCCGACGAGATATTAGCGTTCGATAACCAGGCTTTAGTAAGAGTTTAAAAACTATTTGGCTATCTTTCACGTTCTAAATCCCGGTAAACATCGCGTTAACCAAAACATCACATTTTTTGGTTTTCTTTGCATAAACTTTAGTCACCGGGGCGATAAATGAGCCGTTCGAGAAAAATAAAGATCATCATTCCACTGGTTATTGTCCTGTTTTTTGCTGCTTACGCCGAACACCGGCATGATGCGCAGCAACTGGATATTGTTGGCCACCTGCGCAATAAGGAATTGGATGAAACTTCGGGCATAGCGGCATCGGCCATAAGAAAAGGTATCTACTACGTGCATAACGACAGCGGCGACACCAGCCGTTTTTTTGCGATAACGCCGGATGGCACACTCAAAAACACGATATACTACAAAGGCGACCCGAAAGAACCGCAAGGCGCCCGTGATTGTGAAGACATCGCTGTAGGCATCGGGCCGAAAAAGGGCAAAAGCTATGTATATATGGGCGACATTGGGGACAACGGCGCCGAAAGAAAGTACATCACCGTTTACCGCGTCGAAGAAAAACCGGAGTGGGCAAAAGACAGCCTGGTGAAGAATGCCGAAGCCGTGCCGGTGCATTACAAATATCCCGACGGCCCGAGAGACGCCGAGACACTGATGATTGACCCAATTGAAAAGCTGATATACATTGTTTCAAAACGCGAAGATTCGGTAATGGTTTATACTTCGCCGCTCGATTTTAAGCGGGATGATACACTGATGCTGACCAGGCGCTGCAAACTCTATTTTAAAGGTTTCAGGCCATTTAAATGGATCACCGCCGGGGATATCTCGCGCGATGGGCAGCAGATACTGCTGAAAAGCTACGAGAAAGTTTATTACTGGAAGCGCAGCAACAATGAACCCGTTTGGAAAACGATGCTGAAAAGACCCGCTGAGCTGCCCTATAAGCCCGAAAAACAGGGTGAGGCCATCGGTTTTACATTGGATGGAACTGGATACTATACTACAAGTGAAGGCGTATTTGCACCTATTTATTATTATAAAATTCCCTCAAACTGATCACTTGATAATAGTGACCTGCCCTGACAGTTTCTTTTGCCCGTCGTTCAGATCGATCACGTAATAATATGCTCCGGCAGGCAACGCAGAACCGTTATAAGTGCCCGCCCATGGCTTGCCATAGCCAAGTGAATGAAACACAAGCTTCCCCGCCCTGCTGAACACATCAACGGTACAGGATGGATATTCAACTAAATGACCTATGTCCCAAAAATCATTGATACCATCGCCGTTTGGTGTAAAAGCATTGGGAATAGACAGGCCCTCCAAAACTGTAACCGTAACCTGTGCGCTGCCTGTGCATCCCGCGGCTGACGTAACCGTCAAAGTATAAGTGGTGGTAACTGCCGGACTTACCATTGGGTCCCGCACAAACGGATCGCCCAAGCCTGTAGCAGGCGACCAGCTATACCTGGCTATATCGCTGCCGATCCGGGGGCTTAATTGCACACTTGTACCCGCAAGGATGACCGGGTTTTGATCGAAACTAACCATCGGCCCGCCCGCAAAAGCTACATTAGCTGTAAAAGAAATATTAGCCGTGGCGCTGGATTCGTCGGTGGCGGTCAGGCTCACGACCTGTGGACTTCCGACTGTTAAAGGTGTGCCCGGAGCCGGCGATTGAGAGAATATTACCTGCTGGGCGGCACAGTTATCGGTAGCGGTTGCCTTAGAACGGTAATCGGGCAAAACGGGGTAGCAGCCAGGGTAGGCGCTGATAGTTATATCATTATACGTTGATGTGATAACCGGCTGACTTTCAACCGTGACGCTTACCGGAAGACTTGCGGATTCGATAACTGTTCCGCCACCTCCCAGTACAAGTGTGGTTACAGCGCCTGCGGGTGTTATCTTCCTGATCTTGTTATCCGCCGCATCGGTCACATATAAATTGCCGGCGGGATCGAGTGCTATGCCAATGGGCGCGTTAAATAAGGCGTTGCGGCCATTGCCATCAGCCGAGCCGATGGAGCCGTTGCCCGCAATCGTAGTTACAAAGGCTCCTGCAGTTGCCTTCCTTATTTCGTTGTTACCGGTATCGGCGATATACACGTTGCCCAAAGCATCGATGGTTATCCCAATCGAAAAATAAAAACTTGCCGCCGGGCCGGCGCCATCAACATTGCCGGAGGTGTTGCCTGCAAAAGTCGTCACATCAGCATTGGGGCTTATCCGGCGGATGCGGTTGTTGCCGTCAGTAATAAATAGATTACCGGAAGCATCTATCGCAATTCCGTGAGGGTTGTAAAAACCGGCTGCTACACCGTTTCCGTCAAGGGAGCTAAACTGCCCGTTTCCCGCAAACGTGCTCACCGTACCGTCAGGGGCTATCTTCCTGACCAGGTTATTGTCCGAATCCACAACAAAAACATCGCCCGCTGCATCAACTACCACACCCGCAGGATTATTAAACGATGCTGTCATACCAGCCCCGTTTACTGCTCCTTTGGCCCCACTCCCCGCTACTGTACTCACCTGGGCAAGGGGTGTTATTTTTCTAACCAGGTTATTACCGGCATCCGCCACGTAGATATTGCCCTGTTTATCCATCGTAATACCCCACGGCCTGTTGAAGGTGGCAGTGCTGCCTGCTCCGTTGTTCGCCCCTAAAGCACCGGTGCCTGCGAAAACAGAAACGAGCCCCCCGGGCGTGATCTTCTTTATTTGATTGTTCCCCGAATCGGCAACATAGATGTTTCCGGCCGCATCGCACACAATTCCATAAGGGTAGTTTAGCGGGCTGGGGCCTGCTGACGAGTTAGCTGCATTTACAATTACAATTTGTTGCCCGATATCATTACATGTAAAAGTTGACGGGGTTAAACTAACCGAATTGTATTGCCCGGTGATCGTAGCCACGTCGCTTACCTGCAGATTGTAATTACCGGTGGCGTCCAGGTGAAGCACGATGGGAGCAGGGTTAGGTGTGATAACCAATGACTGGCCAAAACTTTTTGCTGCCAGGCAAATGATAAACGTGAGGAACGAAACAACTATGAAACACCGCTTCATCAGCCCGGATTAACGAAATTAAATATACTTAAACTTCAGTGTATACATACGAAAACTACTGCACGATAGTGGCTTGCCCCCTCAATAAATTAACCGGCCTGCAACGATTGATGTTTTAATACGTCATTTGATGGGTCTCCAATTATGTAATACATGAAAAGAATTTCACTCGCCATTCTATTTGTACTGATAGCCAGCCTGCTGTTTGCGCAGGAACAAAAGTTAAATGATATTATCAAACCCTATGGCATACCGGGCATGCAGTTGGTTTATATCAAAGGCAACAAGGTTCAAAATATAAATGCAGGCATTATCGCAAAAGGCTCGGACAAGAAAGTTACTTCGAATACCGTCTTTGAGGCCGCTTCATTGAGCAAGTGTGTTTTCGCTTATACGGTGATGCGTTTATATGATCGGGGCGTTATCGACCTGGATAAACCGCTGATAGATTACATGGGTAGCTATGACCGGTTCGATCCGAAAGATCCCCGGTATGCGAAAATAACGGCACGGATGGTTCTGCGGCATACTACAGGATTACCTAATTGGGGTGATAGGTACGCGGAGCTCATTTTTACACCCGACAGCACGTTTTCGTATTCGGGCGAGGGCTTTCAATATTTGCAGCACGTAGTTGAAAAATTGACGGGCAAATCGCTGAACGAGCTTGCGCAGCAGGAAGTGTTTACACGGCTGGGCATGCACAATACAAGCTATGAGTGGACTGCAAAGTTTGATACCCTGGCAGCTTTCGGCAACAGCCCTGATGCTATAAACGGGCATAAAACATCGAGGGCCGCCTCCAGCCTTTTAACCTGTGCGCACGACTATGCCCTGTTTTTGCAGGCGTTGATAACCGGTAAGGGATTAAAACCGGAGACCCAAAAGATGATGCTGACCACCGCATCGAATGCGGATTGGTTTAAACACAACATTGATCCGGAAGTAAAGAAACACGTAACCTGGGGCCTGGGCGTTGGTTTGCAGGAGAACGAGACCGGCAATTGGGTATGGCACTGGGGCGATAACGGCGATTTTAAGGCCTTTTATATTGCCAACCCGGAGAAAAAGGAAATACTGGTATACTTTACTTACAGCCGTTGGGGCCTGCATGTTACTACCGACATTTTGAATACCTTCCTCTCAAAACAAACCTGGTGGCCATGTTTGTGGACGGGCTACCAGTTTCATGAACTGGCCAGGATGAAAGCATTTTGGACGAAATTGAAAAAACAGGGCTATGAGCACGCTACCGAAATAGCAACAGAGATGAAACAAAAGGATGCAGGTTTTAATTTGCCGGAAGATGATGTGAACGATCTTGGCTTTATCCTGCTGGAAGATAATAGAAATAAAGAAGCGCTTGAAGTATTTAAATATAATCTAGGCGCACATCCTGATAGCGACAATGCTTATGATAGCGTCGGGCAGGCGTATGCGGCGTTAGGCGAAAAGGACCTTGCCATACAGAATTTTAAAAAATCGATCGGGCTTAATCCGAAGAACACATGGTCGGCTGAGCGGATTAAAAAGTTGGAGGGCGCTGGTAAATAGCTTAGTTATTATTCAAACCGTTCAACAACATATGCCTTTACGTCCACTGAAGTTGGCACGCCGTCCAGCATCTCGCAAACCAGCTTCCCTGTAGCCGGACCGAGACTTAGCCCGATCATCGCGTGCCCGGTAGCCACCGCCAGGTTGCTGTATTTCTTTGACAGACCGATGTAAGGCATGCCATCCGGAGAAACCGGCCTGAAGCCAAACCAGATATCTTTTTCGGCAGGCATCGCGAGTTTAAAGTCGGGGAGGTATTTGGGTACCGATTCGACAATACCGCGTACCCGGTTCATATTGATCTTATCGTTGATCTTGCCTACTTCCATCGTGCCTCCGTAGCGGATACCGCCGTTCATGGGGGTAACAGCAACTCTTGCCTCACATAAAATAGAAGGAATGGTCATCCGTTTGCTGGCATTCTGTGGCACCATAAACGAATAGCCTTTTCCCGGCATCAGTGGCACGTTTAAACCGGTAAGTTTTGCCACTGCCGGTGACCACGCTCCCGTTGCGATCAAGTAAGCGTCACCCTTAAATTCCTGCGTATCGCTGCCGACAGCATTTATTTTTCCGGATTCCTGGCTGATCTTCGTAATCGTGGTATTACGGTGCATTTTGACACCCGCGTCCTCCAGGTACTTCACCAGCAGCTTCATCAGTTTATTGGGGTACAGGTGCGCATCGCAATGGTAGTGCACCGCCCCGGCAATATCCAGTTTGACGTTGGGCTGCAACCTGGCACAATCATCCGGCGACAGGTACTGTGCATCGAGACCAAGATTGGTTGCTTCTTCAGCGAGATGCAATTCTTCCTCAACCATCTTTGGTGTTTTGAACAGCATCAGGATACCATTGTCCTCCATCCCGAAATCCAATTTGGTATCCGTTTCAAATTCCTGGTAAAGCTTCTTGCTGAGCATAGAAATGTCGCGCAAAGGCCCTGCCGAGCGGTCGACATGCTTTTTGGTGGCGCTTTTCATAAATTTAAGCCCCCAACCCAACAATTCGGGGTTCAATGATGGCCGCACATAAAACGGGCTTTTGCTGTTAAACATCCACCGAATGCCCTGCTCCACCATACCGGGCGCTGCAAGCGGTACAAAATGACTCGGTGTGATCATGCCTGCGTTACCGTAGGAACAATTGTCGGATAGGTCGCCCTGGTCAACCACTTCCACTTCCCACCCTGATTTATGCAGGTAATAGGCCGAAAAAAGCCCAATCACCCCACCGCCGATTATTATTGCTTTACTCATATTATATTACCTGGAATCCGTAGGCATACGGATCTTCATCGTCTATTTTAATTGTGTTATAACCATATACCCGCGCCCAGCCTTCAATGCCCGGAATAATGGCCGGCTTATCGCCTATCTTCACCACATCCTCAACCGTGCCGATAAACTGGCTGCCGATGATGCTTTCGTGGATAAATTTATCGCCTTTTTTTAATTTTCCTTTGGCATGCCATTGCGCCATTCGTGCCGAAGTACCTGTGCCGCATGGCGAGCGGTCGATAGCCTTATCTCCGTAGAAAACGGCGTTGCGGGCGGTGGCTTCGGGCGAGATCGTTGCACCCGTCCACAAGATATGTGTACAAGTGTTGATGGTGGGGTTCTCAGGGTGAACAAAGGTGTATTTCTCATTGATGCGCTGCCGCATCACCCTGCTCCAGGATATCAGCTGATCGGCAGTGTAATATTCGAGCCCTTTGAAATTAGGCTGAACATCCACGATCGCATAGAAATTACCGCCATAGCTAACGTCAATTGTGAGTTTGCCTAAATCGGGGCATTCCACGTCCAACCCTTCGGCAGCGAGGTAGGCCGGCACATTGGTGAGCTTTACCGATTTTACCTTGCTTCCCTCCTGCTTGTATTCGATCAGCACCAATCCTGCCGGCGCTTCCATCCTAACAATGCCGGGCGTTTTGGGCATAATCAACCCTTCTTCGATAGCAATTGTTATGGTGCCAATGGTCCCGTGACCGCACATGGGCAAACAGCCGCTGGTTTCTATAAACAGCACGGCTACATCGTTGGCCGGGTCATGCGGAGGGTACAATATACTGCCCGACATCATATCATGCCCCCGCGGTTCAAACATCAGTCCTTTGCGAATCCAGTCGTACTCGCGCAAAAAGTGCTGGCGCTTTTCGCTCATGTTGGCCCCTTCGAGGTTGGGGCCACCACCGGCTACCAGGCGAACCGGGTTACCGCAGGTGTGGGCGTCTATGCAGAAAAATGTTTTGTTTATCATTATTTTTTAGTCCATTCATTATCCACGGTGCGCCATATTCCGTATGGATTACCATCCTTCAATTCGGGCGGCAACAGCGCCGGCGCCCAATTTTGAAAGGCCACCGGGCGCACAAAACGCTTGATAGCTCCTGTCCCCACTGAAGTAAAACGTCCGTCGCTGGTGGCGGGGAAAGGGCCGCCGTGCTGCATAGATGGTATTACTTCCACACCGGTTGGTACGTTATTTAATATGACACGGCCGGCGATATTGACCAGGCTGTTTATCAGTTCGCCGTATTTCTCCAGGTCGGCCGGGTCTGCAACTACACTTGCGGTTAGCTGTCCTTCCAGGGCGTCAATCACTTGCTGCAATTGCACTTCATAATCAGCTGTTACCAATAAGGAATACGGTCCGAATACCTCTTCCCGCAATTTCGGATTAACAAGGAACGACGAAGCGCTTACTTCAACCACCCGCGGTTGAGCCTGGTTTGATTTTTCTCCATTGATATTAGCCGATTCGCCTATCAGCTTTACGCCCGATTCCTTCAGCATTTCTTCCGACAAATGCCCGTAATTTTTGCAGATGCCCGGCGTAAGCATGGTTGAAGAAGTTATCTTACTGATGGCTTCGCCGAGGGCGTGCTTAAATTGCGTGATTGCCTTCGAATCCAATGCGATCAGCAAGCCAGGATTAGTGCAAAACTGCCCGGCTCCTAAAGTGATGGAAGCGGCATATTGTTCCGCGATCTGCTGATACCTGTTTTCGAGCGCGGCAGGTAATATGATAGTTGGGTTGATGCTGCCCATTTCGGCGAAGACCGGGATAGGACACTCCCGCTCCTGCGCCAACTTCATCAACGCCGTTCCGCCTTTGTAGGAACCCGTAAAGGTGACGATCTTTGTTTTTGGATGTTTCACCAGTGCTTCGCCAATAGCATAACCATCGTCATAAAGCATGGAGAAAACGCCTTCAGGAAGGTTATTTTTTTGAGCGGCCTTTTTGATCGCTTCGGCTACCAAAGCGCTTGTACCAGGATGCGCCGGATGCGCCTTCACGATCACCGGGCAACCCGCCGCCAAAGCTGAAGCGGTATCGCCACCGGCAACGGAAAACGCCAATGGAAAATTACTCGCTCCAAATACCACGGCCGGCCCTACTGGGATCAGCATTTTGCGGATGTCGGGACGTGGGGCTGGCTGGCGGTCGGGTAAAGCACTATCAATGATCACTTCAACCCATGAGCCTTCTTCAACCAAATTAGCAAACATGTTCAGCTGCCCGGTGGTTCGTCCGCGTTCACCCTGCAGGCGAGCCTGGGGCAAACCGCTCTCGGCCATAGTGCGTTCGATCAATTGATCGCCGATGGCATTGATCTCTGCAGCGATGTCCCGCAGAAAATTTGCCTTAACGCTTTTGCCTACGGAGCGATAGATAGCGAAGGCTTTTTCGGCCAGGGTCAATGCTTCATCGACATCCTCACGATTTGCCACATGGAAATCACCTTCCAATTCCTTACCCGTCGACGGGTCGATCGCGCGAAAGGTTTTCTTTCCGCTTTTATATTGATAACCAATTAGATTTTGTGTTTCCATAGAATTCTCTCTGTGCTTCTCTGTATCTTCTCTGTGCCCTTCGTGGTAAAAAATTTAACCACAGAGCTCGCAGAGGATTTTCGCAGAGCACACGAAGTTAAAAGTATTACGCCGTTTGCAAATGGCCTACTTTGCCCCAGCTCCCTTCGGGCAGTACCGGCCTTACTTCCAAAGCATCATTGATGATCTTTAATACCCTTTCACGCTCAGTTCCCTGTATTTTAAGACGCGGTGCGCGAACGTTCTCCGTACCGATACCTGTGGCAACCTCTGCGAGCTTGATATACTGCACCAGCTTCGGGTGAATATCCAATTCGAGCACCGGCAAAAACCAGCGGTAGATAGTCAGCGCTTCGTTGATTCGGCCAGTTTTTACCAGGCGATATATGGCGACAGTTTCCTTCGGGAAAGCATCAACCAAACCTGCAACCCAGCCATCAGCCCCCATTACCAGACTTTCCATGGCCAACGGGTCAACCCCGGTCAATATTTTGAAGCGATCGCCAAAGCGGTTGATCATGCGGGTTACGTTCGAAATATCTCTTGTCGATTCTTTTACCGCCTGGATGTTATCGTACTCGGCCAGTTGCGCGAACATATCGAGTGTTACCTCGATCTTGTAATCAACCGGGTTATTATAGATCATGATCGGCAAATGGGTACTTTTTGCCACCGCAGCAAAGAATTCTACTGTTTCATGATCATCGGCTTTGTAGCGCATTGGCGGCAGCATCATCAGGCCACTTGCGCCGTTATCCAATGCTTTTTGTGCGCAGTTGATGGCGGCTTTGGTGGTTTGCTCGGCAATGTTGAGTAGCACCGGCAATTTTCCGTCAACAAAGTCAACCGTATGCTTCAGCAGGCTGAATTTTTCTTCATCGCTTAAAACGCTTGCTTCGCCCAATGAGCCGCCTAATATCAGGCCGTTAACGCCCGCCTCCAATTGCGCGTTGATGTTATGATCGAACGCTTCGAAATCCAGCTCATCATTATCCGTGAACTTGGTTGTAACTGCGGGGAACACCCCCTTCCATTCAAATTTCATAGCTTCTTTTTGTAATTGTCATTTCGAACGATAGAGAGAAATCTTATACACCCTGCATGGTACATATGCTGCTCGTTTAAGATTTCTCCTCGTTCCTCGTCGAAATGACATATGATTTATTTATTGTTTATAAAACCCTGATCAGTTTAACGCCGTGCGGCGGAATTTTGAACGTCAAATTATTGCCTGATCCAGTAACTGATTTTTGTGTCCAAACATCAAATGCCTTGACATGCCCTTTCAATAGTTCGTCTTTAGCGTCGATGGTAATGGTTTGATATTGCTCTGATGTATTGAATATCCCGATGGCGCGGTCGCCGTTTGCCAACTCTTTTGCCCAAATCTGATACAAGTCCGACTTGTGTACCTGCCTTGCCTCTTTGCCTAAAGCGTCCTGGTTAATGGCAATAACCGCGTCATTGGTTAGAAGGCTTAAAGTGAACTTATCCAGTTTACCCATATCGCAGCCGATCAGCAACGGCGAGGAAAGCAGGGCCCATAGGCTAATATGCGTATATTGCTCATCGGGTGTAAGGCGGCTATTGTGCTGACTATCACCCCAGCCCACTTTACCCACAACCAGCATATCCGGGTCATTGTAATGGCCGGGCTGTGCATGCGGAGCAGCTTTGTCCTGACCGAAGCCAATTGTCGACATGCTGGTCCAGGTGTCTTCAATATCGCCTGTAGTGCGCCAACTGTTGCCGCCCACTTCCGCGGCCCAGTCCCAGGAATCGCCCATACCGTACTGGCAAAAGCTGAAAAGGATATCGCGGTTAACTTTATTAAGCGATGCACGCATCACCTGGTAAGGTTTTTTATATTCATCAAGGCTGGGCTGTGCAGGCGCAATCTGGCCGTAGGAGCACCAGTCGTATTTGAGGTAGTCGATACCCCATGCGGCATAAGTTTGTGCGTCCTGGTCCTCATGCTGGTAACTGCCGAGATAGCCGCCACAGGTCCTCGGGCCGGGAGATGAATAGATACCCATCCGCAAGCCCAGGCCATGCACATAATCAGTCAACCCTTTCATATCCGGGAATTTTTCATTCGTCACAATGCGGCCATCGGCTGCACGCTGCGATGCTTCCCAACCGTCATCAATATTGATGTAGGTCCAACCGTGCGAGCTTAGCTTTTCGGCCATCTGGTTCGCGGCAATTTTAACACGCTTATCGTTTACACTTAAGCCGAAGGCATTCCAACTGTTCCAACCTAAAGCAGGCGTTAGGCCAATGAGGTAGCCGATTTTGATGATGAATTTTTTGTGATCGCTGCCCAGCTTATTAGTTGCTGTAAACCTCACCGGGTAATCACCTTTACTTTCAACCGTACCGGTGATGATGCCCGTTACCGGGTTCAGCTTTAACCCTTTGGGCAATCTTTCGGCCTTGTAAGTGATGGGTTTTTGCCCCGTTGCCGGTATCCTGTACAAGAACGGATTACCCGGACGTTCCCCAAAAACATCCGGGCCGTTAATCCGTACTTTAGCCGCCACGGCGGGCGTCAATATATAAGGGGTTCCTTCATTTTTTATTACTGCATTGCCCGACCTGTTTTCGAGAAATACGTAGGTAATACGATATGATTTCTTTTGAAGCGGCCCCGTATTTAGCGGGTAGCTAAAAGGCCTGCCATAAGAAAATGCCGCGTCAGTTTGCTTTTGAATGATGACCTTACCCGTTTCAGGGTCGGTTACTTTGCAAACCAGTTTGCCGTGGTAATCATATTTGCCGGTTGCAACCAATTTCACCGTTTTGCCCAATGCGCCGGCGGTGCCGAAAGTAAAATCACCTTCGGTGCTGATCAATATATTGTCGGTCACATCAACCATGTGCAACCTGAACAGCTCGCCATACATGCCGCCATCCCCACCTGTATCGAAGAGGCGCACAGCAAGCACATTTTCTGCATCCCAATGAATAGCCGGATCATTTACCGCGACTGAGAACGAGCCCGGCCCATAAATACCTTTTTTGATATCGCCGGTTATCCAGTTCTTATAAACCAGCCGCCCGTTCAGGTACACCTCGCCGCCGTCATCCAGGTAGCCCAGGTCGAAGTGCAGGCTATCCTTCAAAAAAGCTTTTTCTTTAAGCGACGAGGGAATACTCAAATGAAGCCGGTACCAGCCAAAGCCATCAGTCCGTGGGTGGCCCTGCCCTTCCCAGGGTAGGCTTACATTGGCCGCCTGCCAGCTGGCGTCGTTAAAACCGGGCGCCGACCATGCTGCCGAGTCGCCGATCTTTAATTTCCATCCATTTTTTATGGCGATGTCCTGTGCGATGGCACAGGATGCCATCCCCAAAAACGCAGCTAACAAAACAATTCTTCTCATTTTATGATCGTGGTTTATTTGGTTAGCAGGTTGAGATCGGTAACACGTTCGGGAAACCAAACCGTCATTTCGCCTTTGCCGCGGTTTGCCCACGAATAGTAGGGAATAGCCGTCAGTGTTGTGTTTTGCGTACTCACATTTTGCCCCGAAGGATCAATGTTGACACTCTTCACATCCGCCTTCAGCACCATTACACCGTTGAGCAGTCCGGCATTATATTCCGATCTGAATACCGCATCCTTCGGCACAATGATATTACAAGCCAGGCCATTATTATCTTTCCATTCGGCACAAAACATCAACGGACCGCGCTGGAGCGCTACCTTACCCTTGTCATCTTCCACCTTGCCGCTGGCTGCCACGCGGCGTACATCCATCGGCAGGTCTACTTTTATCTTATCATTCTTCTTCCATTTGCGGCTGATCACTGCGTAGCCGTGATCCATTTTGTAATCCACCGGCTGGCCATTTACTTTGATCTCTGCTTTTTGCGCCGATTGGTTCTCATAGCTATAGAGATCGGACGCTATGGCCTCGTTTTGAGCCCAGCCCGGGATGCGGATACGCATATCAAGATTCATGGCCGATTGCGGGTCGAGCGTAAATTGCAAGCCGCCGTCCCAAGGGTAATTATTTTGCTGCGTGATGGTTAGCTTTTTGCCATTGACCATAATATTGCCTGTTCCGCTGATAAACAGGTTTACATAAACCGAATTGCCGTTTTGCGCATAGATATAGCCGGGAATCGACGGGATCAACCGTACCACGTTGGTTGGACAGCATGAGCAGGTAAACCAGCCCGAACGTTCCGGCTCAGTGTCTTCGATCCGGAAATTTTTGCTGATCTGCATCGCATTGGTATAGAAAAAGGATTTGCCATCCAGCCCCACACCCGAGATAAGCCCGTTATATAAAGTTTTTTCGAGCACATCAATGTACTTCGAATCGCCGTGCAGGAGGAACATGCGCTGGTTCCAGAAAACGCTGCCGATGGCGGCGCAGGTTTCATTGTAAGCGGTAGCATTGGGTAATTCGTAGTTTTCGCCGAACCGTTCTCCGTCGCCGACTGCGCCAATACTGCCCTGTACATACATTTTTTTGCCGACCATATTTTCCCAGATGCGGTCGATGGCTTTGAGGTAAGCGGTGTCGCCTGTTAAGGCGGCTACATCGGCCATGCCCGAATAAAGGTACATAGCGCGCACGGCATGCCCTTCGGCTTCATCTTGTTCAACAACCGGCTCATCATCCTGGAAATACTTACCGTTCTCGTATTCGTTCTTGCTCTTTTTATTATAGTCCTTGTGACCGCGCTGATCGATAAAAAATTTGGCGAGGTTCAAATAATCCTTATTGCCGCTAATGCGATATAATCTTACCAGGCCCATTTCCACTATTTCGTGACCGGGCGCTACGTGTTTTTTATCCTGGCCAAAAGTGCGAACCAGCAGGTTGGCGTTTCTTAAGGCGATGTCGAGCAAATTACGCTTGCCCGTAGCCATATAGTGCGCCGCGGCGGCTTCGTAGAGGTGCCCTGCGTTATAGAGTTCGTGACTCATTTTCTGCTCGTTGACCCAGCGTTCGGGGCCGGCCCAGGGACCGGGATGCAGTGGGTCGATGCTGCGGGCGGTGTACAGGTAGCCGTCAGGCTCCTGTGCTTTGCCGACGATGGCGATCAACGAATCCAAATATTTTTCAAGAGCCGGATCAGGGTGTTCCGCCAATGAATAGGAAGCCCCCTCAATGGTTTTATAAATGTCGGTATCGTCAAATGGGTAAACTGTGCAAAATTTGCCTCTATGCTCAGCAGCCATCACAAAGTTCTTGATACGGCCGGTGCTGTCGCAGCGCTTAAATGATGCCGGGATGGTAACCGTACGATTGATTTCGATACGCGATGTCCAGAACTGGTCGCTCAGCTTTACACTGGTAAAAGGTACCGGCTGAATGGGGTAATCCTTGTTTTGGGCAAAGGCAGCGAGGCTGCAAAGCGCTATCGCGGATAGTAAAAGAGTCTTTTTCATGATCGCAATCCGAATAGCCAAAGGTAAATAACCATAAGACCCAAACCATGATATTTATTAGCCTGTTATTACCCTATTTTAACCCAAAAAATGCAATAAATAAAATATCATAAGCAAAATATGAAGATACCGGTCAAAAGCCTATTCCAATAAATACGCCTGCATCAAAGAAAAAGTTATTGATATTGGGGATGTTATCGATCTTTACACTGTTAAAATCATAAGTCGGGGTGCCGTCTGCATCCGACCCTGTATCTTCATAATAACCATATTCCCATTGCTTCCGGAAAGGCATCCATCCCGCCTTGGCATAAAATCCGGAAACAAAAACGGCATTGTGTCCCCTGCCCACAAAAAAATTCAACCGGTTCACATAGTTCCTGCTTGTTATTCCCAAATAGCTGTTGCGCGATTTCAACTGCATTTGTTTACCCTGCTGATCGGGTGTCAGCGTATAATTTAAGGGGGCCAGGTCATTAAACATGGCGTTAAACTCGCCATAATCAATATTAATGTACGACGCAATGGGGCTATGGCGCGAAGTCAATCGTTTACCAAATTCAATATCGGCTACGAGGAAAGGATTGGCCGTTGAAAGATGAAAGCCCGCATCCCACTTACCTGCTATGGTAATATCAAACAGTCCGCTTATTCCCGCATTTGCATTCCTGTTATAGTTTCCGGCTGCCCAGCCGGTAAAAGCCGGATTGTTAATTGATGTGTTGTTGATACCAACATCAAAAATAAACTTAGGCGTATTGCTAAAGCCGGTTTGGGCAAACGCATTGCCATATATATTAATTGCCAGGAAAACTGCAATAAGCCTTTTCATAAGGTTCTAATGATCACATAAAGTTATCGCACAAGCTTAACCATTTGAAAATAAGTGCGGTAACATTGCAGATACACTCCTGACGAATACGTATTAATTATTGCCAGAGGCGAGGAATAAGAGGGAGGTAATATAAAAAATAAGACCAAATCGTCTGAAATGCGCATTTACAATGTACTGTGTATGGTTTATTTTTTGATCAAAATTTAACGTCCGGTGCATTTTATTTTTGTAATAAAAAACTTACATTTATTACCTGAAAACCAGCACTATGATGAAAAGAAAATTAATAATTTTTACTGCCCTGATAGCATGCTCTATCTTTATTATGGCCGTAGTTGACGGCCTTACCGGCAAATGGAAAGGCTCCATTAAAACCCCCGACGGCAACGAGCTGCCTGTAACCTACAATTTCAAGGCTGATGGCGATAAATTAACCGGAACTGCCGAGTCGCCTGCCGGACAGGTAACTGTTGATAACGGCAAGATTACCGGCGACACTTTCACTTTTAAAGTGACTGTTGACGGCAACGATTACCCGCATAAGGGTAAAATGTACGCTGATTCATGCGGAATGGACATTGACTTTGGCGGAACAAGCGCGCATTTTACCATAAAACGCGACACAAGCAAGTAATATTCAACCCAAACAGTTCATAGTAAAAGCCCTACGTCGATAGACGGGGGCTTTTTTTGTTGAATATCGAATCATGAATGTCGAATGCTGAACTCCGAAGTGTTACTTCATTATTCATTATTGGGCATTCGGTGTTCGATATTTTCTATATTTAAATATTAATTTGATCCCATAACCTCATGAAAAGAAAAGTATTGATCAGCACCGGTTTAGTTTGTATTGCCCTGGCGGCATTTGCTTATTTTGCCGATGTTAACGGCAAATGGTCGGCTATGCTTAAAGGGCCGGACGGCAACGAATTCCCGATCACTTACACTTTTAAGGCTGACGGCGCCACGCTCACAGGGACCGTAACCTCGGAGATCGGCACCTTTAATATTTCGGATGGAATGGTTAAGGGCGACAGCTTGTGGTTCACCGCGAACATCAACACCATGAAGATCAAAAACAAAGGCCGGTACTATGCTGATGGCGACTCCATTAGCCTGCGTGTGGGTGCAAGATCAACACACACTACGCTGAAAAGGGCTGCTGATAAATAGTTGATTCCTTGTAACATAAACCCCATAGTAAAGTCCAAACTCAAAACTAAAACTGATCGCTCAACCATGAAAAAGAAACTATTTATTACTGCTGCACTGCTGCTGTGTTTCTCGGCTGTGTTTGCTTATTTTGCCGACCTGAACGGGAAGTGGACCGGCACATTGGCAGCTCCGGACGGCAACGAATATCCGTTGAATTACACCTTCAAAATTGACAATGATAAGCTGACCGGTGCAGGGCAGTCTCCGCAGGGAAGTGTTGACATTACCGAAGGCAAAGTAAAAGGCGACAGTCTTTCGTTTGCCGTAGATGTGGGTGGTGTAAAAGTGATCAATACAGGCAAGTACTTCAGCGCCGGCGATTCTATAAGTCTGAACGTTGACTACCAGGGCTACAAAATGCACTCGACATTGAAGCGCGCCGCTGACAAATAAGAAACCATAATACCAATTTTTCATAACACGGCCCTTTCGCTATTGGCGGAGGGGCTTTTTTTTGTGCCCTTCCGTAACCTATGCAATGGCCCGGGCGTCTTACCAAAAAAACAAAACCATGAAAAAAAAATCTTTGATAACCACAGCATTGGTATGCCTTACTTTAATTGTTTTGGCTGCTGTTGCCGACCTGTCGGGCAAGTGGACCGCTTCGCTGAAGGATCCGGACGGCAATGACCATACCCTACATCTCGTTTTTAAAGTAGATGGGGCCAAATTAACCGGAACGGCCCAGTCGGAAGGCGACCCCTTAAACATTGAGGAAGGCAAAGTAACCGGCAGCGATTTTTCGTTTAAAGTTACCGATCCGCAGGGCTCTGTTATCCCGGTTTATGGAAAATATGTAGCACAGGGCGACTCGGTTTCATTGAATTTTGAAGAAAATGGCGCCAAATTTCATGTAACCTTAAAGCGCGAGAATTAACAGAAGCTATTTTAGAAAAATATACAACGGAAACCTGCCGATGGCAGGTTTTTTTTATTATAACCAAGCCATACCGCTAATGGGTAAAATCTGATGCCGGACATTTGATAATAAGAACCCCAATATTACCTTTGTAGCATGAAATACCGCGTCACCGCACTGCTGCTTATAGTTTGTTTTATGGGCAGCGGCTTTTCGCGCTTCTTTGTTTATGCGGGTTTCGAGCTTAACAGGCATTACATCGCCACTAAGCTTTGCGAGAACCGCAATAAACCCTGGCTGCATTGTAACGGCAAATGCTACTTCATGAAAAAAATAAAAGAAGCGGACGACAAACAGGCCGCCGGTGAGCGCGAAACACAAAAAAATCTGCTGCAGGAAACTTATTTTGAAACTGCAGGACAGGTAAAATTCTTCACGCGGGTGATCGGGATATTGTACGTTCCCAATCAGCGCATCCAATTGCCGCAAGGCTACGGTACCATACTGAGGCCGCCCCAATTAGGTTAATTCCTTACTATACTTCCGGGATCAGCTACGCAGTAACAGACGCCTGCATCCCTCATTTAGCAAACAATTTTTCGCAAAACAAAGGTGTGGCTCTCCATGCCTGCTATATTTTATTTATATGATCAGACTCAAAGGGATGACTCCGTTTATCCTTTTGCTGGCATTTGCTTACAGTACGGCAAATGCGCAGCACCTTTTTAGAGGAAAGGTAATAGACAGCGTCACACGACAACCTATACAATATGCCACGGTTACTGCCGGCAATAAAGTAGCAGTAACTAATGAGAATGGCGATTTCCGCATCGCGCTCAAATCGGACACTTCCGGTATCCGGATTTCCTGCATAGGCTGCAGAACAATTATAGTTCATTTGAACTCTCCGGCTGAAAAGGTGGTTATTCCAATTGTTAAGGCTCCAATCGACCTGAACGAGGTGACCATCTCGCCTCAACTCAGCGCCAATTCATTTCATACCTTAAGCGCTGTCGATCTTAACCTGCGACCGGTCAATTCCTCACAGGACCTGATGCGGCTAGTGCCCGGGCTGTTCATCGCCCAGCACATGGGTGGCGGTAAGGCCGAACAAATATTTATCCGTGGTTTTGACGCTGACCATGGCACTGATGTAAATGTATCCGTCGACGGGATGCCTGTTAACATGGTATCGCACATTCACGGGCAGGGCTATGCCGATCTGCATTTTCTCATACCCGAAACTGTGGCCGATTTCGACTATGGCAAAGGGCCCTATTACACAGCTTACGGCGATCTGAATACGGCGGGCTACCTGGATTATAGTACAAAGGACGCGGTCGACAAAAGCGTGATCAGCCTGGAAGGCGGCCGGTTCAACACCTTTCGGGTGATGGGGATGATCGATCTGTTGGGCGCCAAAGCCAAACAAAACGGCGAAAATGCCTATGTGGCCGGCGAGTACAATTATACCGACGGGCCGTTTCAATTACCCGAGCATTACAAGCGCTTTAACCTTTTTGGCAAATACAGCAAACAGCTTGGTTCGGATAACAAGCTTTCATTTAGCGCTTCCACTTTTAGCACCAGTTGGATTGCTTCGGGCGAGATACCGGAGCGTGCCGTTGAAGCCGGCAGCACCGCTGTTGACAAGGATGGCAACCCGCATAAAGTTCCCGGGATAGCCAATCCTGTCAATCGCTTTGGAGCCATCGACAGCGCACAGGGTGGTAAAAGCACCCGCACCAATGTGATCGCCAAACTGGCTTCCGATCTGAAAAACAGCTGGACCATGGATAACCAGTCATATTACACCCATTATACCTTTTCGCTGCACGTGAACTCGACTTTTTTTGCAGATGATCCGGACAATGGCGATGAGCGGCAACAGCACGAAACGAGGGATTTGTTGGGGTACAACGGGAAGCTGAGCAAACGCAGTTATCTTGGCGACGCCGTCCTCACCTCGACTATCGGCCTGCAAAGCCGTTTTGACCGTACTTATGGCACCGAATACAGCCATGTGACCGAACAATACCAGTTACTGGATGATATAACACGGGGCGACATCCGGCAAAACAATACCGCAGTTTATCTTGATGAAACGCTCGAAAGCGGCAAATGGCTTTTCAATGTGGGTTCGAGACTGGATTATTTCAATTTCAATTACCACGATACGACGAAAACGCAGGTGATAGTGAGTCCAAAAGTGAATGTCCAGTACACCGCCAATAACACTTTGCAGTTTTACCTGAAGGCAGGCAAGGGTTTTCATTCCAACAATGCGATCGCTGTTGTGGGTAATAACGGACTGGAAACCATTCCGGCGGCATATGGCGCCGACCTGGGATTAAACTGGAAGCCCATCCCGCATCTATACGTCAACGCAGCTTTATGGTACCTGTATCTGCAACAGGAGTTTGTTTATACCGACGATGGCGACATTGCCCCGGGCGGCAAAACCTGGCGCGAGGGTATCGATCTTTCCGCCCGCTATCAGCTCACCAAATGGCTTTTTGCCGATTTAAATGTTAACCTGGCCAAACCCAGGTTGGCTGACAGCGCAGCCGGGCATGGCTACCTGGCGCTGGCCCCCACATTTACCAGCACCGGCGGGCTCGACTTTAAACTGGCTAATGGCATCAACGGCGGCATCAGCTACCGCTATATGCACAGCAGGCCGGGTAATAACATGAACACGCTCAGAGCGGACGGCTACTATATGACCGATTTGAAAGTCAATTATACCCAAAAACTATACGAGGTTGGCCTTTCAGTCGAGAACCTGTTTAATACCAAATGGAATGAGTTTGAAGCCGAAGAGGTGAGCCAGCTTAAAGGTGAAACGAGTCCGGTTGACCAGATGAGCTTTACACCGGGGACGCCGTTCTTTGCGAAGCTAAGGGTAGCCTTTTTCTTTTAAACCATTAAAAAATTATGTCATTCGAACGAGCAGCGGAGGCCCTGATATGGGGCGAGGAGAAATCTTTTCGAACATGCATCGCTGCGCGTCTTCGAAAAGATTTCTCCCCGCGCCATCCGCCACGCGCCCACCGCGCTGCTCATCGAATGACATGTTTAATTTACTTTCCGTTCCAAAATACGGTAGCAGCATGAAAATGCTTCCACGAATGCCAGTACTCCTGATAGCCTTGCAGTTTGCCCAATTGCTTCCCTTTTTGGATGCCTGTAGTACACAGCCCCTCCCAGTTCCATACCGAGTTGGTCTCCTGGTCGGTGAGGTTGCCGTTGCCGTCCATTTTAAAATTAAGCGCCTTACCGTCAACCTGGCGATTGAATACATGAAAGGTATGGTCATCATCTTCGAGCCCGATCAAAAGCGGGGTAGCACCAACCTGGTCGTTCAGCAGGCAAAGTTCCTGCATCTTGCGCCAGTCGTAGGCTTTGGGTTGTTTGTCGACGATTACACCGATCACCCAGCTTTTGCGATATAAGGAATCTTTCTTTTTTAGGGTTGAATCACGATCCACCGCCTGCTTCACATCATAATCTTTCAGGTCCTCGTAATCAGCTTTAAAATGATTGTCAGGCTGTAATATCAGTGAGCCCGGGTGTTTATCGAGCCATGCGCCCAAAGTAGACTGCTCGTAAGGCAATTCCTTAAGAGATGAGCCCTCCATCGGACCAACCGCCGCTTCACCTGTGGCCTGATACCACCAGGTGCCCGTGCTTTCATCTTCAACAATCGCGTTGTAGTGCCTTGCCCCTACCAGCCTGAACGTTTGACGGCTGCCGTTGATCACCGGACTATAAACCCTGCCGGTGCGGCACATCGTACAATAGGTAACCAATACAGGTAAAGTGCCCACGTTATCCTGAACTTTATGGTGATAACCCAGGTAAACCAATGGGTACGCTTTAGCGACGCCATTATTCACTATCCCCAGCACAATATAGCTTTCGGGCACTTTATTGGTTACCGAATTAGCGAACTTAACTGTCTTAGGCTCTTCGAACATTGCCGAGGCTTTAAACTCGATATCGGTTATGTACAAGCTGCCCAAGGCCAATATCAATAATGTTATTTGGACAATCTTCCCTTTGACGCCGGCCTTTGAAAAAAACCGGAACAAGTACCATAACACCATCACCGCTCCCACAATACGTAACGGCAGGATGATCTTTTCAAGATAATAGCACACCTTGATCGCCTCCAGGTTTTGGCTGCCGGGGAAAGGCATCAGCAGGTAAGCATGTACCAAACCGGGTATAAACAAAAGGAACATGCCAATCCAAAATAAAGAGGAGTAAGTCTTTTTCTTCATCAGGGCCTTTGCAGCAATAATGTAAATCGGTTTATAATCCTCTAAATATATTAATATGGTTTGGAAAATTGCAATAGCATCATCAAATTATCAAACCTGGTGTTCAAACACGAATTTGACATCGTACTTACCGAAACCATAAAGTATTGGCATAGCTTTGGATTATTGAGTCGTTATGAAAAAAATGAAAATTGAGATCTGGTCGGATGTGATGTGCCCGTTTTGCTATATCGGGAAAAGAAGGTTTGAAGAAGCGATGAAAAGCTTCCCGAACAGCAATGAAATCGAAGTAGAATGGAAAAGCTTCCAGCTCAACCCTTACCTGGCGACCAATCCTGCTATTAATATAAACGAATACCTGGCCGAAGCCAAAGGCTGGACACTGGACTATGCCCGTAGTATGAACGATCATGTAACCCAAATGGCTGCCGAAGTGGGCCTGGCCTACGATTTTGACAAAGCCATTGTAGCCAACAGCTTCAATGCCCATCGTATGAGTCACCTGGCCAAACAGCATGAATTGGGTGAGGCCATGGAAGAAGCTTTATTTAAAGCCTATTTCACCGAAGGCAAAAATATTGATGATAACGACACTTTGACCACATTAGCAGTTTCGCTCGGTCTGAATGCTGAAGAGGTTAAAACGACCCTTGCCGGCGATGGTTATGCCGATGCTGTAAAACAGGATATCGACGAAGCGCAGCAATTAGGCATACGGGGCGTACCCTTTTTTGTATTGAATAATAAATATGGTATTTCGGGCGCCCAGGCCGTGACTGTTTTTTCGCAAACAATAGAAAAGGCATTTACTGAATGGCAACAGGAAAACCCAAAACCATCCCTCACTGTTATAGAGGGCGAAAGCTGCTCACCGGATGGTGATTGCGGTTAAGCACTTAACCCCATTTGGTTTTCATACAAAAAGATGATACATTTGTGTAAATTAAACTTAGTGTATTTTTTACACTAAGTTTATCGTAACACCATGAATGTTGATATACATAGTGCGGTAAGATCAAGGCTGGCTCTCCGGATTTCCGTAGCCGCCTTCTTTTTCATGGCAGGCCTGATCTTCGCCAGCTGGGCCTCCAGGATACCGGCTATTCAGCAAAAGCTTCATTTATCTGAAGCAGCTCTAGGTGGTGTGCTGCTTGCTATTCCGACCGGGCTCATGTGCTCGCTTCCCTTCACCGGGTGGATCATACCCAAAATAGGCAGTCGCAAACTACTCCTTTTCAGCATTACTTTATATGCTATCTTTTTAGTGGGTTTGGGCGCTGCTCAAAACGTGATCGAACTGATCGGCTGTTTATGGTGCTACGGTTTTGCTGGCAATGCGGTCAACATCGCGATAAATACGCAGGCCGTAGCGACAGAAAAGCTTTATGAAAAGCCCATCATGGCATCGTTTCATGGCATTTGGAGTATGGCGGGCTTTACCGGGGCAGGCATCGGGATGTTCATGATCGGCAACCAGATTATTCCGTTCTATCATTTCATTGTTATCATGTTGCTGATCATTACCGGCATCATCATTAATGCAAACAAGCTCATTCGCGACGGCGGTGAAGTGGCACAGCGCGAAGGCGCTGCCATCCCTACCATCCGCGAAAGGCTTAGAACTATGTTGCCGCTTGTTAAGTTGGGCGTGATCGCTTTTTGCTCGATGCTCTGCGAAGGAACAATGTTTGACTGGAGCGGCGTGTACTTTAAAAAAGTTATCCTCGCTCAAAATGCGTGGATCGGTGCAGGGTATTTTGCATTTATGGCTACTATGGCGCTGGGACGCTTTACAGCCGACAATTTTGCCGGTAAGTATGGCTTAAAACGCACCCTGCAATTAAGCGGCACCCTCACCGCAACGGGGCTATTGGTTGCCGTATTATTTCCATCCCTTTGGCCCGCCATACTGGGCTTCATGCTGGTAGGCGTGGGTGTTTCATCGGTTGTACCGATGATCTACAGTTCGGCGGGCCGGACAGAGGGTATTTCGCCCGGTGTAGCGCTAACAGCCGTTTCAACCATCGGCTTTAGCGGTTTTATGATCGGTCCGCCGCTGATCGGGTTTATTGCCGGAATAGCCACACTACGGGCATCCTTCCTGCTGATAGCCTGCATGGGGTTGAGCGTAGCTATTATTTCGAGCAAAACGAAGTTATAAGCTAAGTCTCCAGTTAAGTTATCAATATACTGCCGTCCCCGCCAAAAGGGAGCCGCCCGCTCAATCGCTGAACGCAACAACTACAACTAATACAACCTTTACAACCACTTCAACTACTGCTTACTCAACCTTAGCATCACCACATCATTTGCCGGTATCATTTGCTTAAAGGCTTTTTGTGTTGTGCCGATATCTTTCTTCGACCAGAGATCTTTTAATTTATAGGTGGTCATCGTAAAATCGATGTCCATTTTTGAAATGGCATCTTTGATCAAATGCGCGGTCCAATCATAATTTACCGTTTGGGTACGATCTGAACGATTGAGAAAACACACCGCTATATCGCCGTTAGCCAGCGGCCGCACCCATATTTCGATA
>Ga0206934_1045_pt1 | contig 37046 bp, 35 predicted proteins | sample Alteio_BWOrgHeat_16_FD_152932 | JGI IMG/M metagenome (GOLD analysis project Ga0206934, IMG submission 152932) | Enriched cells from forest soil in Barre Woods Harvard Forest LTER site, Petersham, Massachusetts, United States -... | ecosystem: Environmental > Terrestrial > Soil > Temperate forest >...
TTTGCGAAAGTGATGGAAACATTGCAGCAATTGCTGAAGTATGATATCGGGGTGAAGATCAACGCGGTGGTGATGGACGGTAAGAACACGCAGGATATTATACCGATGGTGGAGATGACCAAAGACGTGCCGGTAAGTGTGCGCTTCATTGAGGAGATGCCCTTTAACGGGGAGGGCCATATTTACAGCGGTTTAAAATGGGACTATGTACGCATAATGGATGAGATCAGGGAAAAGTATCCTGATATCCAACGGCTTGAAGATTCGCCATCTTCTACATCTTATAATTATCATATTCCGGGCCATAGGGGGGATGTTGGGGTGATTGCGGCCTATTCGCGTACATTTTGCGGAACCTGCAACCGTATCCGCATTACGCCGGATGGCGTCTTGAAAACCTGCTTGTATGACGGCGGCGTGATGAATATTAAGGATATGATACGTTCTGGTATTTCGGACGTCGATCTGCAACATAAACTGCTTGATGCTTTCGGTAACAGGCCAAAAGATGGCTGGGAGGCGGAGCATAACCGTAATATTAACGACCCGGCACACGAGTCAATGGCAACCATAGGCGGCTGAATATGACCATAGTAGAACAAGCGGAAAAACTGGTACTGGCTGAAACCAAAGATTTCGGCGTGGAGACTATCGCTTTCGAAAACGCTGTCGGCAGGGTTTTGGCTGAAGCGATCACAGCAGATCGGGACATGCCGCCTTTTAACCGCGTGATGATGGACGGTATTGCCATCAGTTTCAAAGCGATTGAGCAGGGAGTCAATTCATTCAAAATTAAAGCTACTCAGGCGGCCGGTGATCAACCCGTTGAAATAGTAGGCCCCGATGAATGCATCGAGATCATGACCGGGGCCGCTTTATCGGTATCAACCGATACGATTGTTCCCTATGAAAGTATCGAAATAAAAGATAATAGGGCCACGATAATCAAACCCGGGATCATAAAAGGGCAAAGCCTGCACAGGCAGGGGCGAGGACAAGAAAGAGGGTGAGGTTATTATCCCTGCCGGAAGAGTTATCACGCCCTCGCTGATCAATGCGATCGCGTCAGTTGGTAAATCAAATTTAACGGTAAAAAAGTTGCCAAAAGTGGTGGTAATTTCCTCTGGCGATGAATTGGTTGATATCGATCAGCAGCCTTCACCCGTACAGATCAGGAAATCAAATAGCTACACCATAAAGGCAGTTTTGAACCAACATCACATTGAAGCCGACCTGGTGCATATTCCCGATGATCCGCAGATAACCCGGGAAAAGATCGGCTATTACCTCGATAATTATGATGTGATCCTGATGACCGGCGGTATCAGCATGGGTAAGTTCGATTACATACCAAAGGCTCTCGAAGAACTACAAGTAAAAACAATTTTTTACAAGGTAAGCCAGAGACCCGGTAAGCCATTTTGGTTTGGCAAACACGACAATGCGGCATTGGTATTTGCCTTCCCGGGTAACCCGGTGGCCACGTTTATGTGCCTGCATCGCTATTTTTTGCCCTGGTTACGGTTAAGTCAGGGCCTGCAAGAATCGATTGCTTATGCGGTTCTCGACCGTGATTTTAATTTCGGGCCGGAGCTTACCTATTTTTTGCAGGTCAAATTGCAATCGTCGAAAGATGGCCGATTGCTTGCCACACCAATAGAAGGCAATGGGTCGGGTGATTTTGCTAACTTAGCGGATACAGACGCCTTTATGGAATTGCCGTTGGAGCGTAGTGAGTTTAAACGGGGAGAGGTGTTTAGGATATGGCGGTTTGTCTGAATCACAGATTTAGGCTTATTTATTTTATTGCACAGATGGTTTGTTTGAATCACAGATTTGGACTGATTGGTTTGATTACACAGATTTGATTATAAAAATGCTATCACATATCAACAAAAACGGCGATCCCACCATGGTGGATGTTAGCGAAAAACAAATCTCACACCGCATCGCTACGGCCCGCAGTATTGTTTCACTGCCCATTGAGGTGTTGTCGCAATTAACCAATGGCGATATCCAGACCAAAAAGGGCTCGGTTTTTCAAACAGCGATCATCGCCGGTATTATGGCGGCAAAAAAGACAGGGGAGCTGATACCACTATGCCATCCGCTGGGATTAGATAATTGCCAGGTTAACATTCATATAAATGACCAGCAGGAAGTTGTGATCGATTGTACAGCAACAATAACTGCCAAAACAGGCGTCGAAATGGAGGCTTTGGTTGGTGCATCTATAGCGGCATTGACCATTTATGATATGTGTAAGGCGTTGAGTCATGATATTGTGATCAAAGAGACCAAACTGATGGAAAAGACAGGAGGTAAACGTGACTTCAGGAGAGCATAAAAAACATGCTGATCTGAAAAGGCCGGCTATCGGCAATTTCGGGAGGAATGAATGGGCCATCGTCGGAGCGCCTTGTGTGTACATTAAAGGACTTGCAGACAAGGTGATCCAGGCTTTATCAGCAACCTATAAATGCGCCTATGCGGACACTTCGCACAATGATGAGGTGATATTACCCCCGGGCCGGCTGGCGGGCGGCGCATTTTTGGAATACACTGACCAGGTCAACCATCAGCAATTCAATTATGCCCGTCCGCAGCAATTCGTGCAGCTGAAACGGCAGTTTGCGGAGGCTGATATCGTTTTGGTCAACGGCAATCATCAGCAGGCTAAGGCTCAGGTGGTGATTATTTACGAAAATAAGCGTGCATAGTTGCAAAAGCGATTGGACCAATTGACTGATATCCAACTGGTGCTGCTTGCAGAAAATACAGAAGAGATATTCGATTTTATAAAAGAAAAACTGGCGGATAGCCCTGAAGTGCCCGTCTATCGGTTGGAAGAAACGGAAAAGATCATCTCTTTTTTCCGGAGCAAGCTTGATTTTGCTAAACCGAAATTGAACGGCCTGGTACTGGCCGGCGGCAAAAGCCAGCGCATGGGATTTGATAAGGGAACGGTGAACTGGTTCGGTAAGGAACAGCGTTATTATGCGGTTGAATTGCTGAAGCCATTTTGCGATGAGGTTTTCATTTCATGCAGGGAAGATCAGCTACAACAGATACCGGTTGATTATAATGTTTTGACCGATACATTCACCAGCTTGGGCCCATACGGCGCGATCTTATCAGCTTTTAGGGAGCAACCGGATAAAGCCTGGTTGGTAATCGCCTGCGACCTGCCATTGCTCGATATGGATACGATCCAATATCTGATTAGCCAGCGCGATACTTCAAAAATAGCAACTGCGTTCAATAGTCCGGCTAATGAATTCCCGGAGCCATTGATCACCATCTGGGAACCGAAAAGCTATCCGGCTTTGCTTACTTTCCTGTCGCAGGGATATTCTTGTCCGCGCAAAGTGTTAATCAATAGTGATGTGAAGTTGATCAACGCCGAAAACCCGGAGACATTGACCAACGTGAATACACCGGAAGATCTTGAAAAAGTTAAGCGGACTCTTCATCAAAAAATAGCCGGTACCTGATGTCAGCTGATTTTACCCGGTATAGTTGCCAGATAGCCTTGCCCGGTTTCGGCGAGGCCACCCAGCAATTGCTGCAGCAGGCGAGGGTGCTGGTAGTGGGCGCAGGTGGCCTGGGTTGCCCGGCCCTGCAATACCTGGTTGCTGCAGGCGTGGGCACCATAGGGATAGCCGATCATGATACCGTCTCGGTAAGTAACCTGCACCGGCAAATTCTTTACGGCCCCGGGGATGCAGGCAAAAATAAGGTCGACGTCGCAATCGTTCGTCTTCAGCAACAAAACCCAGGAACCAACCTGGTAGCGCATGATTCGAAGGTTACATCGGCTAATGTGCGGGATACGATACGCCGTTACGATATCGTAGTGGACTGCACCGATAATTTCGAAACGCGCTACCTGTTAAACGATGCCGCAATATTAGCCGGCAAGCCGTTGGTATATGGCGCCATTTATCAATATGAAGGTCAGCTTGCGGTTTGGAATGTAAGGAATCCTGACGGCACCTTTTCGCCCAATTACCGCGACCTGTACCCGGATGTAGATGCTTCACAGGTACCCAACTGCGCCGATGGGGGCGTGATCCCGACCATAGCCGGTATCATCGGTTGTATGCAGGCCAACGAGGTGATCAAATACCTAACTAATTCGGACGAATTGCTGAAGGGTAAGGTGCTGATATTTGATGCGCAAACACTGGAAAGCCGGGTGATTAAGATCGGCCCGATCACTAAAACAAAGATCGAGAGCCTGTTTGAAACGCCGGATGTGCCTACCATCACCGCCGATCAATTAAAAAAGGATATAAATCAATACGAGTTGATTGATGTACGATCCTTACAGGAGCATGACTTGTTTGACATCGGTGGTAAAAACATACCGGCTGACGAGATTGAAGAGAATCTCGATTATTTTAATTCAGATTCAGCCAAGGTTTTGTACTGCTCTACCGGTAAGCGCAGCGCCGAAGCCGTTAAGCAGATCAAACAAAAATATCCTGAAGCACAAGTCTTTTCGCTGGAAGGTGGGGTGGGATTGTGGGGCGATTAGTTGATTAATTACTTGTTAACTTGTGGTTAGTTAAACGGACTAATTTTGAATCTGTGTAATCAAACAAATCAGTCTAAATCTGTGATTCAGGCTATGGGTGAGCCGCCACCCAGGTTTCTCCATCCTCAAAAATCTCTTTTTTCCAGATAGGAACCGTTTGTTTGAGTGTGTCGATCACAAAGCGGCAGGCTTCGAATGCGGCATCGCGATGGGCACAGGAGACAGCAATCACAACGGGCACTTCACCGACCTCTAAAATTCCTGTACGGTGATGAATGAGCAGTTTTTGAACGGGCCATTTTTCGAAAACCTGCGCTGCTATCTTTTCCATTTCCTTTAGGGCCATCGGCTCATACGCATCAAACTCAAGTCGCAAAACTTTTTTGCCTTTGGTGGAATCGCGCACAGTACCGATAAAAACATCGATACCGCCGGATTGCGGCGTCATCACCCAATCGATGCAGAATTGGATGTTTAGTGGTTGGGGCGATATTTTTATCTCCGTCTTTAACATGATACATAACTGATCATTTGTGGGGACACAAACGATGGGATGAAAATTCCTGGTGTCGTTCGTGAGGACACGATCGACGGAAATGATATTATCCCCCGCTAACCGGTGGTATAATAGCGATCTCGTCGTCAACCGTCAACAGATGATCATCATGCGCATATTCACTATTTACGGCAATCATATAGGAGGCCAGCTTTTTCAGCCTCGGATAATTATTTTCAAGGGTTGATTTGAGACCGGCAGTGGTGTTTCCACTAATATCGACGCTAATAGCAGATCCTCCGAAAATATCCTTCGCAATACCAAATGCCAGCACTTTTACCTTCATGGTTCAAAAATACGGAATGTTTAACTCAATTCCTTTCTCCGGAAATACCAGAATAGCGGAATCCCGATGGCAACTAGTATCAATCCGAAAACCGATACGATGATCTGCGACCGGCCCGCGATGTAATTGCTGATGTCATTGTATAAAGTAATGACAACGTATAACGTTGAGAATAGGATAAATATCACTGGCAGTACGGGGTAGCCTTTAAGCCGGTATCCTTCGTGTACGCCCGGCCGCTTCTTTCGCAAAATAAAAATGCCGTAAGCTGCAAAACCGTAAAATATCCAGGTGATAAATACAAACATATCCATCAGCATATCGAACGAGCCGATAAGCACTAATACGGTTCCCCAGCCAGCCTGGAACCACAAGGCGTTAGATGGCGTTTGATATTTGGGGTTTACCTTCCCTGCAAACCGGAAAAAGTTCTTCTCTTCCGACATGGCAAAGATCACCCTTGAGCAGGGTAATATGTTGCTATTGGTACACCCGGCGGTGCATATGAGCACTAATGCGGCTATCAGGCCGCCACCACCCACACCCATTATTTTGTACAACGAGTCGGAAGCCACCAGGGTTGAGTGTTTCATCTCATCAACCGGCATCATGTACAAATAGGCTTCGGTAGTTAAAATATATAGCAACATGCAAAGCAGCAACCCGACGATCAGTCCGCGCGGTATGTTTTTTTGCGGTTGTTTGATCTCGCCGCCTATAAAGCCCAGGTTGTTCCATCCATCATAGGCAGCAAGCGCCCCGGTGGTGGCGGCAATAAAGGCCGTGAATTGATGCCAGACAGAGCGATCGAAAGCAGGAGAGGCTTTGGTAAGATTAACGGTATGGCCCTGCCCCGAAAAAAAGATAACCGCAACCAGGAAGATCAGCGCAGCAACTTTCAGGATCGAAAAAAAAACCTGCACCGCGCCGCCGGCTTTTACACTACGCACATTGATCCACGAAAATAACACGATAAGAATAATAGCAACAGCCTTCACCCCGATATTCTCAAGCAAATAAAACCGGCCAATATAAGGTATCACTACGGGTACTGCATGCTCAATAGCAATTGAAAAGCGGGGGAGGTGAACAAAATATTCCGAATATTGCGCGAACACAAATGCTATGGCCGAAATACTTGCCGTGTCAATCACGACAAAGGACGACCAGCCAAAAAGATAGGCGAAAAAGTTGCCATACATATACCGGAAATAAACATATTGTCCACCGGTCTCGGGTATGGCGCAACCAACCTCAGCATTGATCATGCTGCCGAATAACGATACCACTCCGGCAACAACCCAAACAGCCAGCAGCATCAAAGGTGAGCTTAATTGAGCAGCCATAGTAGCGGGCTTCATGAAGATGCTGCTGCCAATAACCGAACCGATAACGATGGATACGGCGGCCCACAGGCCCAGTTTGCGTTCGAGTTGAGCCATGCTATTTGTTGATGAATTCAGCTAAAATGCGGTGAAAATGATGGGTGCCCTGTTCGCGCGTAACTGAGTAACGGCCATGTTTATAAAATCTTGAGTGTACGCCGCGCTGGACATTCTCGACGATCTCCTCATCCTCGGCTTCTACCTTATCAAGACCCGAGCCGGCGCCCTTGTCCAATTGGGTCTCATCCCAAACATAAGAGATAAACCGAACCTTGCATTGGCCCACAGACACAGGTTCCACTACATTAACTGATAGTCCCCAGGGATAAAAATTGAACATCATGTTGGGGAATACCCAGAAGTAATAGGCGGCTACGTTTTTGCCGTAGTCGGGGGACGATTCGGACAGATCGAAACAATTCTCATTGGTTCGGGCCAAACCCAACTGCAAACTTGAGTAAGGGAAGTATAGCTCAGTGGCGTATTCTCCGAAATCGATTACGGCATTTAATCCGGCGTGAACGAAAGGAATATGAAAACCCTCGAGATAATTCTCGCAATAAAGCGCCCAGTTTGCTTTAACATGAAAGGTTCGGCACAAATCAGGATAAAGCCTGAATTCATCCAAAGGCATCCAACTGACCCTTTCAATCATGTCCCTGAAAAACAGTTCCGGCGCATATATTGGATTAAGCGATGTAAACAGCCAATTGCTCCATTTAAACAGTGGCAAGGCCGGCAGATCATCGTCTTTTGACGGGAAATTCTCAACCTCCTTAAATTCGGGCATTGAGGTGAATTTGCCATCCAACCCAAATAATCGTCCATGATAGCGGCAGCGCAGGTTATTGAGCTTGCAAGCCTTTTCGGCGACGATATTGCCCCGGTGGGTGCAAACGTTAGATAATAAGTTAATGGTTTCGGTTTTGTCCCTTGTCAGCAGCAGCGGTTCGTCCAGGTAACCGGGCAACAAGGTAAAGGGATAAACATCGCCGGGCTCCTTAGCCAATTTGTCGTCGCCAATAAACTGCCACGATGGGGCAAATATTTTTTCGCGGCATTGCTCAAAAACTTCATTGCTGGTATAAAAATCGGAATGCAGCGTTTTCGCTTTTGCGATATCGGGATCAACAGTAAAATTGGGCATAAGGGATTTCCGGGTTATTTGAATGGAAATTTAAGCTTTTAGCTTTGGACTTTCTGCTTTCCGCTTCCAATGCTGTAATTTAGAGGATATGGAAGACATTACCAAGAAATACGATAATGGCGAAATTACCGTGATATGGCAGCCGGATTTGTGCGCTCATTCGGCTAATTGCGTTAGGGGACTACCTGCAGTGTTTAACCTGGCGCAAAAGCCATGGATCAATGTGCGGGCTGCTGATACAGAGGCTATCATCAACCAGGTGAGCAATTGCCCGTCGGGCGCTTTGTCGTTTGTCAGAAGTGGTAATTGATGATTTAATAGCCGTCAAACGCACCCTCCTTGTATAATTCCAGCGCAACCAGCGCAGATACAATGAGTATTCCCCCAGTAATATTGAGCAGGCTTTTGCCAAAATTGTCTTTTTCCTTATATGCCAGGTCAATGCCTTCTGCGCGGTAACCAGTGATATTGCCCTGCCCGTCGAATATAAATTTGACGTACTTTTCATACCTGTCAGGGTTCACTGTTTGCAGTGAATCCCTGACCAATGAATCAGGAACAGTAACCGCAACGACTTCTTTTTTAGGTTTTTTCCAATCGGTGCGGTTGGTCATGTTGTAGGTCCATTGGTCAAAACCGGGCCCGGGGTTAACCTCATCCGGCTTGCCGAATTGTTTCAGCACGTCGTCTTTTGTCTTACACTTTTGTAATACCTGCTGGTGGGTATAGAGCGTATGGGTACAACTGCACAACATCGCCAGGCTCACCAGGAGCGGGAACAGGAACCGTGATCGTTTCATTTTGCGAAAAGGGGTTTGATTCCTATTTAACGTATTGACAATTAAAATCTTATACCTGTAAGCTTATTTTGTTTTGAACTTGTAAATCGAGGTTGTTTTATACGTTTCGCCCGGTTTTAGCACCGTTGACGGAAACTGCGGCTGGTTTGGTGAGTCGGGGAAATGCTGGGTTTCCATGGCAAAAGCATTGCGATAGTCGTCTTTTTCACCGTACTTCATCTCGTTGCGGCTTTGCATAAAGTTGCCGCTGTAGAATTGCAGGCCAGGCTCCTCCGTGTAAATTTCCATTATGATACCCGTTTTGTCGCCTTTGACAATGGCTATTGGTGTATTCAGATCATGCTTATCCAAAACGAAATTGTGATCATAGCCCTTGCCATTTTTCAATTGCTCGTTAGCATCATTGATACGGGCGCCAATGGTGGTAGCGGTTGTGAAATCGAATGGTGTTCCTTTTACAGGTTCGATTTTTCCGGTAGGGATGAGGGTTGAATCCACCGGGGTATAGTTCGATGCTTTAAATTGTACGATGTGATTTAAGATAGTACCGCTGCCTTCGCCATTGAGGTTAAAATAGGCGTGATTAGTCAAGTTTACAACCGTAGTTTTATCGGTGGTTGCCTCGTAATCTACTTTCATGGAGTTGTCGTCCGTTAAAGTATAGGTCACTTTGATATGCAGGTTACCGGGGAAGCCTTCTTCCATGTCTTTAGACAGATAGGTTAGCTCGAGCGTTTGATCATTCAGTTTTTTGGCATCCCAAACCACATCCTGGTAGCCTTTTTTACCGCCATGCAGTGTGTTGGGCGCATTGTTAGTGGCCAAAGTATATTGTTTGCCATCTAACGTAAAATGCCCTCTTGCAATACGGTTGCCATACCGGCCAATGGTTGCGCCGTAATACCGTTCGGTCGATTTGATATAAGCATCCACACTGCCAAGGCCCACCGACACGTCAATCATTTTGCCGGCGCTGTCGGGCACCAGCAAATTCACTACACGGCCGCCAAAATTGGTCATGGTGAGGATAGCGCCGCTTTTGTTCTTCAGGGTAAACAGGTGAATTTGTTTCCCATCGATGGTTTTTTCAAAGGCTGAGTCTGGCGGCAGCTTTCCGTAAGTAATACTATCCTTCATTTTGGTATCCGTAGTTGTTTTGTTTGCCGAATTATTGCAGGCGCTTAGCATAGCCATCCCGGCAATCAATGTGCCCAAAGATAAAATCTTGCTGTTCATAATTGGTGTATTTATTCCTTATTGTTGAGTTTTTTAATCAGGTTGGTTTCTTCCGTATTGTAAGGTGTTCCGTCTTTTCTGAACACTTCATGAAACCAAACTTTTGGCTCCTCACCACTTGGCATTGGCGTATCCCAGGCATACATGGTATTGGTTTTGCCGGCTACCAAGCCCCAATTTATCGCACCAACGTTCTCTTTTTTGAGTATAGGCATCGAATTGGCAAATGTGCTGCCGCGCAAACGAGCCATATATTCAGTACAAATTACAGGTCTGCCGCCCGCTTTTAAAAGTTGTATAACGCGTTCGTGCTTTTCGGGCTCTTCATAATTATGATAGGTGATTACGTCAGAACGTGTGAATTGGAAAGCGTTTAGTTTTTCTAAACTCCAGTCCCATAAACCGGCGCTAAGCGGCTGATCGGGGTTAACCGCGCGGCCCCAGGCAAATGTCTTTGACAGCAGATCGAGCGATTTATCGCCCTTGCTGCTGTTGCCGGGTTCGTTATACAAATCCCACAATAGGATGCGTTTATCGTGCTTAAAAGTGGTTAGGATATCGGTCACATACTTTTGCAGCATGGGTATTTCGCCGGTATCGGTTAAACGTGCGCCGGGGTCCTGCAACCAGCCTGAGTTATGAATGCCCGTTTTGGGGTCGGGTTGCTTGCCGTTTTTGGCAGTAGCGTTCCAGCAATCATCAAAAAACACGAAGATGGTTTGGATGTGGTGTTTGTCGGCTATGGTTAGATACTCGTTAACACGTGTTTTGAATCCCTTCGAATCCTGCTGCCAGGCCATACTATGGAGGAACACCCGCATAGCGTTAAAGCCAATGCTTTCGGCGTAGCCTAATTCGCGTTCGATAGTTTTTGGGTCGAAGGTGTCCGCCTGCCACATTTCCAACTGGTTGATGGCTGTACTCGGAATAAAATCCGAACCACTTATCCATTTGTGCTTTGCATACCATGCATTGGCTTTTGTTGCTGGCCACACGCCGGCCGATTGATGTGTTTGTGCGTTTGCCGCGGAAAGTGTCGTGGCAAATATACCCGCTAATAATAGGTGTTTAATTTTCATATGTTTATTTGGAGCCCGAGGGCATAGGTATTTGTTCGTTTGTGTTTAAAGGCGTACCGAAATTCGGACTGCCGTCCTTATTCCATGTGAATTTTTGTGCTCGCGGCGAGCGGTCCTTCCCGCAACCCTGCCCCGGCGCCGAATTGGCGTGATAAAGTATCCAATCCTCTTTGCCATTCGGCGATTTGAAGAACGAATTGTGCCCCGGTGCATAAACGCCATTCTCTAGCGACTGTTTGAAAACCGGCTGATCCGATTTAGCCCATGATACGGGGTCCAGGAGGTATTCATCAACATTGGTGCTTAGCATACCCAGTGCGTAATTATCGGTCCAGCAACCACTGGCTGAGTAAATTAAGAATATTTTGTTGCCGTGTTTCAGTATTTCGGGCCCTTCATTTACGTTTACATGCGGTGGGTTGGAGGCATCGTGCAGGTCGCCGTTTTTCTCCCAGTTGTACAATGGGTAGGAGAGTTTGCTGCGCTCGCCCTCCACGGTCCAGGGGTTTTTGAGCTTAGCGATAAAAATATCCTGCTCACCATTAGTATCATCATCCCATCCCGACCAGATCATATACAACTGTCCCTTGTTCTCAAAAACGGAAGCGTCAATGGCCCATTTATCCGTCGGGTCAGCAACTTTGCCTTTAAATATCCATTGACCCTGCAAGGGATTAGGAGAACTATTTTCGAGCACATAGATGTGGTGATGATCATTCACACCGTCATCCGCCGCAAAATAGACGTACCATTTGTGATTGATAAAATGCAGCTCGGGCGCCCAAAGCTCCTTTGACCACATTTTGCCGGGAGGAGGGGTCCACACCACTTTTTTCTCCGCCGATTTCAGGTCGATGATATTTTTCGTTTTCCAAAGCGTGATATTGCTGCCCGTACTATTGGTATAATAGTAATAACCATCCTTTTGGATGCACCATGGGTCGGCGCCTGAAGACAGCAATGGGTTGGTAAATGTTTTTACCTGGGCTGTCATTTGCACAGCGCAAAGCAAAACAACTGTAAAAAGTACAGTTTTACGAATAGGTGCAGACTTACAAGGCAAACGTATCAATTCAGCTTTTACCGGTTTGGATTTAAAGGTAGTTTTTTATTTAAACGGATGAAATATTTTTTGAAAACTACCTGTTAAAGGGATACTCGCTCACCCAATGGAAACCACGCTTCATAAGCGGAAATTTGCTTACGTCGTCGCGATGGAACATGATCTTTATAGAATCACTTTTGTATGTGCCAATCAGGGTTAGCGAATCCTTTGTTGGTCTCGCGTAATTGAAATGATACCTATCGACAGAATCGGTGAACGGATACATCACCAATGTCCGTTTTGTGGTATCCAGCTTGGCCGACAAGTACTGCGTGGTGTCGTTCATGTACTTAATAAAGGCATATTCAGGGCCATCTATTGCTATTTTGTTCCAGCGTTTAAAGTCGGTAATAAGCGGTTTGAGCGTGTCCTTATTTATAATGAATTTCTGCACGCTATATAAGCCGTATAAAGGTGATTTAGGGGCTTTAGATCCAAATTCTTTTTCTGCTTTAAGCGCGCCGTAAAGGTCAAATATGACAGTATAGGCTATTAATGCATATTTTACCACATTTAAGGTTATGTTCTTCCATTTTTTTCGGAAACGATGAGGGGTAATATCAGATGGCGTCGCGGCTCTATTGAACAAGAAGAAATCACTGAATCGCTTTGTGTCTTTCAGGATGAGGAACAGAGACATAATCACCAGCGAGGTAGAAAGCAATTTCACCGGCACATCAAAGCAATAATTGATGGCCATAATGTTGCCGGCGACAACTAAGGTTACCACAGCGCCAAGCGCACTCGTTTTTCGGAAAAATAAAAGGATACCGCAGCTCAATTCGGCAATGCCGGTGAACCAATTATAGCCTGCCGAATAGCCCATAAAGGTCCACGCAAGACCCATTGGCGATGAATTACCGTAGGGTTCCATCAATCGGCCAAACGTTGGATAGGGGAATTGAAGCTTTATTACTTTAAAAAAGCCATACGATAGCATGGTGATGCCTACGTAATATCTCACGACAACTAAAAGCCAATAGAAAAGCTTGTTATAATTTGCCGTTTTACGGTCAAAAGCTGTCCATATAAGCATGCCAGCTAACGCATAAATAATGGTGAGCAGCGATGTAACATAGTCATAAGCGGTATCGCCGCTTCCTGTAGGATGAACTGATACCGGACCTGCGAAGCCAAGCAAATGATTACCTACCCAGGTTCCGAAATTCTGAAAAGGCTTAAGGTACCAGCCCGATATATCATCAATATAAGGTATTACCCCATTCGGGTTGAAGAAAATATAGATCAGAAAATAAACAAAAAAGAAACGGAAAAGCAGCTTTTTATAAAGCGGCCAGTCCATAGCGCCGGTTGATTCCATCGGTTTGAATCGTGATGGAATAAATGTAATAAAATTATTATTGTAAATTCCTAATTGTCAGAGGTCAAGGCCGCTCAGGTCGACCACTGCCGAATCGCAGATATAGGTTGGCATAATGCCTGCGGCGGTGATCCGATTCTCATAATCCCGTGCCTGGGTATTGCCTGTAAGCACAAGCACGGTGTCTAATCCAAACTTATTTCCGCCCAAAATGTCAGTATTTAAGGTATCGCCAACCATCACGATGTCGCTTTTGCTTACGGTGCGGTATTCGCGGATGAGGTCATAAGCAAACATAAACATCTGCGAATCGGGCTTGCCGAAACGGATAAATTGCTTGCCCACCACGCTTTCGATCATGGCCGCGATACCGCCGATAGCGATGGATACATTAGTTGCGGTTAAGGGATAGGCGCGGTCGGTATTGGCAACAATAACCGGGATAGTTCTGCGGCGAAGCAGGTTGACGGTTTTATTCAGGTCCTCGAACCAGTTAAAGCCCTCATCATCCAGAAAGATCATGGCGCTGATCTTATCGATATTATGCTCGTTCACTTCGCCTACTGGCAATGTTTTTAACCCCGATCTTTCAATATAATGTGCGGAATCAGGTGTGCCAAGATAGGCTACGATGCCTTCTGGTACCTTAAAATCGAGAAATTCTTTAGTCAGCATACCTGATGAAACGATACGCTCGGGTGTAATGGCATGCAAGCCGCTGCGGTGATAGGACGCTGCCAGTTGCTCCGGGCTGCGTGAAGCGTCGTTGGTAACGATGTAATATTCTTTATTCTCTTTTGCCAGGTATTCAAATGTTTTTTCGATGCCGGGAACCAGGCCCGAAAAGTTCTTGATCACCCCGTAGGCATCAAAAAAAATGATCTGGTATTTATCAATGATGGATTTAAAGTTGTCTATACGCTTCATCAGTGGGCTGCAAGGGCGGGGGTTTCGAGTTTCAGGGCTTCTATTATTTTGGTTGGATCGAAATCACGGTCAACAGACGGAAGATAGATATTAAATGCCTCGGCTTGTAATTTCTCTGCATATTGCTCTTTAAAAAAGCGCTTGCCGTCTTTAATCACATAATTCAGGATAAAGAAACGATAGGCTTCCTTCAAAAACTTGATCTCGTTGACCGTGAGCGGGTATATTTTATGATACTCCTCCAGGAAAATGATAAAGCGGTCCTCCATCAGCGTATTGATATAGTAGCTGAATACCGTGCGGTCGCCCACGTCCGAAACCACCCGGCTGAGGAAATAAAAATCGAGAACACGATAGCTCATTCTGAACCAATCATAATCCCAGCGGGAATACAATTCGAGACTATTATTGACCGAGAAGTTGCCGATGTTCCAGTCGATGAACACGGGCATTACTCCGAATGAACCCATGTTGTACTTGGAGCGGTTTTTCAGGAACGTCTCGCAATGATATTTCAGGAAATCGACCTGCATGGCCGATCCGAATTGTTTCTCATTAGTTTCCAATTGCTGCTGCAGGGCGTAAATATCGGTACGCAGGGTTTTGGATGATTTCGGTATCACATTCCTTACCCGCCAGCAGGCTTTGTGAAATTTGGCGATCTGCTGCGCCAATTTGCGAATATGGTGCTCATCCAGTCGGCGTGGCATACGCTGATCGATGCGGGTTGGATTGTAAAACACCACCCAGGCGTCCTCCTTTCCGTGGCGGTGGCGGTAGATATAAACGCGATTGTTTTTGAGCAACGATTTGGATAATACGTTCTCGAAAGGGTAGAGCAGGTTATTACAGAGACTGTGAATAATGCGGTGATCCTCCTTAAAATACTCGTATTTGCCAAAGTGCGAAAGCTTGGCGATGACCATATCGTCATCGTCAAAAGTTATTTTGAAAACATGATTGGTAGATACCATCGCGCTGATATCCTCGATATCGCGGATGGTTTTAGAAGAGTCGTAGCCGTCCCAGGCTTTGCGCAAAATGAAACTGTAATCCATTATTGTCTGAACCACGATTAAACAGATTCAATGATTTGTCCTAAAGTGGTTTGTATTTTTTATTAAATAATCGCTTAAACGTTAATGATTCGCCGCCAAAATTTATAAGCAAACCAACTTCCATATTGTAAGCCTCGAGATAATTTACGGCTTGTGCCAAATGTACATCTTCCAATTGAATGATGGCTTTAAGTTCTACCATTATTAAGCCACCAACAAAAAAGTCGACCCTCCTGGTACCAACATGAACTTCCCGGTAATAAATCGGCATTTCTTTTTCCCGTTCAAATGAAATATTGTTGTGAGCCAATTCGACTTCCAATGAACGTTGATAGATTACTTCCTGGAATCCATTGCCTAGTGCTGTATGCACCTGCATAGCACAGCCAATTATTTTACGGGTTATTTCTTCATGTTTTAGCTGATCTGCCATTATTATCCTGAAAATCCCTTAATCCGTTTAATCGTGGTTCAGATTATCTCGAAATATCGTTTCAACTCCCAATCCGTCACCGCTTTTGCATATTGCTTCCATTCCCACAGCCGGGTTTGGGTAAAATGCTCGGTAAAGTCAACGCCGAAGAGCTCGGTTGCGATGGGGGAATTTCTCATGGCCATTGTGGCCTCGTACAGATTGGGTGATAATACCCCATGCGTTTTATCCTGGTAGCCATTACCGGAGGTTGGATTGATGTTAAGCGGCAGTTTGTGTTTAATGCCATATAAACCGGAGGCCAACGCCGCTGCCATGGCCAGGTAGGGGTTGCTGTCCGAACCCGGTATGCGGGTTTCTAATCTGGTGTATTTTTCGGATGGACTAAGAATACGGATGGCCGTAGTCCGGTTATCAACGCCCCAGGTAACCGTGGTTGGCGCCCACGCCCCTTCCACGAGTCGTTTGTAGCTGTTGACGGTTGGGGCGTACATCGGTAAAATATGCGGTAAACAATGCAATTGACCCGCTAAGTAATGCTTTAGAAAATCGCTAATATTATGCTCATTATCAGAATTATAAAACAAGTTTTTTGATTTGCCTTTAGCCCATAAACTCTGGTGAATATGCCCGCTGCAGCCGGGCAGGTTTTCGTTCCATTTAGCGATAAACGAAGCCATAATGCCATGTATATTGGCGATTTCCTTCACCGCATTTTTGAACAAAACGGCTTTATCAGCGGCCTTCAAAACTTCGTCGTGAGCTATCGCTGCTTCATAAACACCGGGTCCTGTTTCGGTATGCAATCCTTCGAGCGGAACATCGAATGCTTTTAATAAATTAAACAGATCGTAATAATACCCGCTGTTTTGCGAGGTGCGCAATATGGAGTATCCGAACATGCCTTGCGTGAATGTTTGTATATCCCTGAAACTTTTATCATGCAATGTTTGCGATGTTTCCCTGAAATTGAACCATTCAAATTCCTGCGCAAACTCGGGGTGATAACCCATATCGGCACATTCTTTGGCGATCTGTTTCAGCAAGCTGCGAGAGCAGGCAGCTAACGGACTGCCATCCGCATTGCTGAAATCTGCGATAAAAAACGGGATATCATCCTGCCAGGGAATGGTGCGGAAGGTGGAAAGATCTACCTTCGCAGGACGATCCGGGTAACCGGTATGCCAGCCGGTGAGTTCCACATTGTTGTAGCAGGTATCATTGCTGTCCCAGCCGAAAACAACGTCGCAAAAGCCATAGCCATCCTTTAATCCATCGGTAAACTTCTCAGTGCCAATGATCTTTCCTCTCAAAATCCCATCGATATCGGCAAAGGCGAACTTGATTTTATCAACACTTTTCTCCTTTAAATGAGCTATGATTTGTTGTTTATCCATAATAAATTAATACGAAAAAAGCGCGAACAAGTTAGGCATTATATCGGTTAACAGCTTGACCGGCTGCATTAAAATTGGTATATTGTAAAGCGTTAGTTAAATTTAAACATAATAACCAACCTTCACGATGACCGACCTGATATTTGTTTATGGCACTTTGCTTGACGCGGAGAACAAATATGGGGTATATCTGCGCGATAACAGCAAATTCTTTTCATCGGCCAAACTCAAAGGTAAATTGTTCGACCTGGGAGATTACCCCGGCGTGGTCTTGTATCCTGATGGGAGCGACTGGGTTCATGGGGTTCTCCTTCAAATGGATGATCCCAAAACTGTACTTGATGTCCTCGATATCTATGAGGGTTTTGGTAAAGATCAGCCTCAGCCGAATGAGTTTATAAGGGTGCTGGCGGAAGAAGCAGAGACTGACCTGGGCTTTGTTTCCTGCTGGGTATATGTTTATAACCTCTCGCTCGAAAACGTTCCTCAAATAACGTCAGGAAATTACCACGGATAGGCGCGGATTGTAATATATCTTTTACCGTTTGCTTATTTAAACGTAATGATGGATTCACTATCCTATAAGTATATTCATCAAACGTTATTTCAAATGAAAAAGATACTTATCCTTAGCCTGTTTTTATCGGCCGGCATTAGCACCTTCGCACAGCAAAAACACAAAACTGATTACATGATCATTACCGTAGACGACAACGGTACGAAATTGAATATGATTGTAACCCGTACCGACAGTGCGCAGCTACAGCAGCATCTCGATCTGAGTATGAAACATGTAAAGGCCCGGGACTACACCGCAACATACGACAGCATCATGCTATCAATGCTAAACAAATATTTTAACAGGGGATGGAAACTGGTTAGCACAGCCGAAGAAACTGCCGGCAGTACTTACCCCTCTGCTTATAAGTATTATCTATCGAAGGAAAAGTAAGAAAAAAGCCCGGAGAAATACTTCCTCCGGGCTTAGTTTAGATTAATTAGGGCTGTTTTGTATGATTATGCCGATTTTACGGTCTTAATGATTCTCGCAGCAACTTTGTACGGATCGGCAGCCGAGTTAGGGCGACGATCTTCCAGGTAACCTTTCCAGCCTTTTTGTACGGTGTATAAAGGGATGCGGATAGAAGCGCCGCGATCGGATACACCATAACTGTAATCGTGGATAGAAGCGGTTTCGTGCTTGCCGGTCAAACGCTGATCGTTATCGGCGCCGTAAACAGCGATGTGTTCTGCAACAACCGGGCGGAATGCCTCGAGTATTTTCTTGTATACATCTTCGCTGCCTGCAGTTCTCAAAGTAGTGTTGGAGAAGTTAGCATGCATGCCCGAACCGTTCCAATCTAACTGACCCAGCGGCTTGCAATGCCAGTTGATAGCAACACCGTATTTCTCGCCGATTCTTTCCAGCAAATAACGGGCAACCCATATCTGGTCGCCTGCTTCTTTGGCGCCTTTGGCAAATATCTGGAATTCCCACTGGCCCGCTGCAACTTCAGCGTTTATACCTTCAACGTTCAAACCTGCGTCGAGGCAAGCGTCCAGATGCTCTTCAACAATATCGCGGCCGAAAGCGTTTTTAGCGCCAACCGAGCAGTAGTAAGGGCCTTGCGGGCCAGGGAAGCCAGCGGCGGGGAAGCCAAGCGGTTTGCTGGTTTCAGGATCCCACAGGAAATACTCCTGCTCAAAGCCGAACCAGAAATCATTATCATCATCCTCGATATGAGCACGGCCATTTGATTCGTGCGGCTCGCCTTTTGAGTTAAGCACTTCGCACATTACCAGGTAAGCATCGCGGCGCTGGGGATCAGGCACGATGAAAACGGGTTTCAAAATGCAATCAGAAGAACCACCGGGTGCCTGTTCGGTTGATGAACCATCAAAGCTCCAGTTTGGGCAATCTTCTAATTTGCCGCTGAAATCACCTTCGATTTTGGTTTTGCTACGGAGGCTTTGGGTTGGTTTGTAGCCGTCAAGCCAGATGTACTCTAATTTTGCCATTGTTTGATTGTTTGTTGGATTGAAATTTCGATTATTAGTTTTATAACAGTTAATTCAATTATCAAAGGCGAATGTAAGTAATTTTTGCAAATTTCATCGTTATTGTGAGAAAAAATTGGAATTTATTTCAATTATGTGGATAATAATTGCTTAAAAGCGCAAAAACTGACAAAAAACCGATCAAAATGCCGGTTTTGTACATCCCGAACCTCCAAAATCAGTCAATTGCAATAATTTCAACAGAATTTTTTGGAAAAAATAGATTTTAAGGCGATTGGGTTTCCTTTTTTGTTAAAATGGTAAAAAAGGACATTTTTACAACGTAGAAATCATGGAAATGATAAAAATTAAGCTGTGATAATTCTATTGTTATATTTTCAATTAAATAAGCACCTCTTGTAAATATTTTCTTAAAATTGCCTCGGTTTTTTGAACCAGATAATGAGATTCTTAGTAAATCTCATACTGGCCTATCAATCAATAATTCAATAAATCTATAATTCAATAATTATGAAGATAACAGTCGTTGGCGCCGGGGCTGTGGGCGCTACTTGTGCAGACAATATCGCAAGAAAAGAATTAGCCGAAGAACTCATCCTGCTGGACATCCGCGAAGGTTTTGCCGAAGGTAAGGCGATCGATATTATGCAAACCTCGGCCATCCTGGGTTTCGACACCAAAGTGAAAGGCGTTACCAATGATTACGCCGCAACTGCCGATTCGGAAGTAGTGGTGATCACTTCGGGTTTGCCACGCAAGCCGGGTATGACGCGTGAAGAACTGATAGGCACCAATGCCGGTATCGTCAAAAGCGTTACCGAAAGCATCCTGAAACACTCACCCAATACCATTATAATTGTAGTATCCAACCCGATGGATACGATGAATTACCTGACGCTGAAATCTTCCGGCTTGCCGAAGAACCGTATTTTGGGTATGGGCGGCGCGTTGGATTCGTCTCGTTTTAAATATTACCTGAGCCAGGAACTGGGCTGCTCGCCTGCCGATTTGAATGCTGTAGTTATCGGCGGTCACGGCGATACGACCATGATCCCATTGATCAAGCATGCAACCTGGAACAGTGTTCCGGTTTCGCAATTGCTGAGCCAGGAGCAACAGGATAAAGTAGTTGCTGCTACGATGGTTGGTGGCGCTACGCTCACCAAATTGATCGGCACTTCGGCCTGGTATGCGCCGGGTGCAGGCACTATGGCTATGGTTGAAAGCATTGTTCGCGATGAGAAAAAGCTGATCAGCTGCGGTGTGGCGCTGGATGGTGAATATGGTCAGAGCGATATTTCGCTGGTGGTACCGGTTATCATCGGTAAAGGCGGCTGGGAAAAGATCGTCAACTTTAAGCTGAGCGACGAAGAACAGTCTACCTTTAATAAGAGCGCCGATGCGGTTCGGAATATGAACCAGGTGCTTTTTGATACTGGTGTGATTGCCTAATCATCGACGGGTTTCAACCCGTCGCTACAATATTTAGGCCTCCCGACGGGAGGCCTTTTTGTTTATTATAGTGATGGTTTTTGAACTTTGACTGTTCGAAACATGAAAAACTATTACAACTACCCTCTTTTTTGCCTGGAAAAGAGAGGGTCGACCAGTCCTGCACGTGCGGGATCGGGGTGAGTCGTCGCGAAGGGACATTACTGCCAATGCCTGGCTTATGGTTAGACTCACCCTGCCATTGCTACGCTCGGCATCCCTCTCTCCGGCAAGCCGGAAAGAGGGAAAAGATTGTTTTGAACACTTAGGTTGTAAACTTATTGATGTGGCTTTTTTTGTGCCTAAACTTTTGCTTCGCTTACGTGTTTGTATATAAATGGTTAAATTAGACTGACCGATTGTACCTGCTATGCCTTCAAGTTCTGTTATATACCTGCCCGTCGTCAAAGTAAGAGAAGATGAGCATATCGAATCGTCTGATGCCCTTGCCATAGAGGAGCCTTTGGAGATACGCCTTGAATATGGTCCTGAAGATGACCGCAAAACGCAAAATGTATCCGTCACCATGCGTACGCCCGGAAGCGATGCTGAACTGTCGGTGGGATTTTTGTTTACAGAAGGGATCATCAGTAAAAAAGAAGATATTCTATCCGCTGAACATCACTTTATTGCCTGTGCGGAGAATAAAGAAAATGTGATCAGGGTGAGTTTGAAGGCAGATGTTGCTCCTAATTTGAATAATACGGAACGGAATTTTTACACCACGTCAAGTTGCGGTGTGTGTGGGAAGGCATCGATCAATGCGATAAGGACCGTAGGCACTTTTGATAATCGTAAAGATCAGAACACAGTGGAAGCGTCGTTACTTTATCAATTGCCTGACCTACTGGCGCATCATCAGCACATTTTTACGGCTACAGGCGGTCTGCATGCTTCGGCCTTGTTCAGCCTATCTGGAGAATTGCTGCTGATGCGTGAGGATGTGGGCAGGCATAATGCGCTGGATAAGCTTATTGGCGCAGCTTTAGCTCAAAATATGTTGCCTTTAAACAAACATGTACTATTATTGAGCGGCCGCGCGAGTTTTGAACTGGTGCAAAAGGCGGCTATGGCAGGTATAACCATCATTGCGGCGGTGGGTGCGCCGTCAAGCCTGGCGGTACAACTGGCCGAAGAGTTTAACATTACGCTGATCGGTTTTTTGCGCGGACAGCGCTTTAATATATACACGGGTTTAAGCCGTGTGATTGAAAATACATATGAAAATACGCATTAAAGGAAACGCTTTACGCTATCGTTTAACCAAAAGCGATGTGTCGGCTATTATACAACATGGCCGATTGGAAGAGCATACCGATTTCGGTCATCAGAGGCTAACTTACGCCCTGCAAACCACAACGGATTATGACCTTAGCGCCGAATTGCACAATAATCATATCACCTTGTTTGTGCCGCATCGTATGATGGAGCGACTGGCCAATACCGATGAAATAGGTTTTGAGAACGAGCAGGGTAAATTGTTCCTGCTGGTAGAAAAGGACTTTACTTGTTTAGATACCGTTGATGAGGATCAAAGCGATAATTATCCTAATCCCTTAGCGGAGAAAGCGAAATGAGCGAATTGAAAGAGAAGCCGGCTGCGGGAAATCCCGAAGAATTGCTCGATCTGAGGGTGACTGACCCAAAACATTGGGCCGCAGGAGTTCCCGCGGTTTACGAAGCGTTGAAGGATATTGTGGAGAAGGCGGGTTTGATACGTGGCCTCGGCGCATCGCTCAAAATGAATCAAAAAGGCGGGTTCGACTGCTCCAGTTGCGCCTGGCCCGACCCGGATGACGATCGCTCGCCCATAGCTGAATATTGCGAGAATGGCGCCAAGGCATTAGCCGAAGAAGCTACTACTAAAAAACTAACGGGCGAGTTCTTTGCTCAAAACTCGGTTGCCGATCTGGCTACGCTGAACGACTACGAAATAGGGAAGAAGGGCCGCATTGCCCAGCCCGTTTATTTACCTGAAGGCGGCACGCATTATCAAACCATTAGCTGGGACGAAGCCTTTAAAAAGATAGCCGGTAAACTGAATGAGCTTGATTCACCGGACGAAGCGGCGTTTTATACATCCGGTAGAACGAGTAATGAGGCATCTTTTATATATCAATTGTTTGTACGCGAATTTGGCACCAATAATATGTCCGATTGCTCCAACATGTGCCACGAATCAAGCGGTACTGCCTTAAATGAAGTAATAGGCATAGGCAAGGGCACCGTGACGCTCAATGATTTCTACGATACGGATGTGATCATCATTATGGGGCAAAACCCTGGTACCAATCATCCAAGGATGCTCTCGGCTTTGGAAAAAGCTAAAAAGAACGGGTCGAAGATCATCGCCATAAATCCTTTACACGAGGCCGGGCTGACAGCCTTTAAAGATCCGCAAAAAGTTAAAGGCTTTTTGGGAATAGGCGTTAAGCTCGCCGATCTGTACCTGCAGGTGAAGATTAACGGCGATATGGCTCTATTGAAGGCCATTGAAAAGCTGCTGCTTGATGCAGAAAAAGAAAATCCTAGCAAAGTATTCGATCACGATTTTATTAAGAAGGATACCGTTGGTTACAACGAACTCGTCAAACACCTGGAACAACAGGATGTAAACAAACTATGCAAAGCATGCGGCGTACCGTTGGAGCAGGTACAAGAGGCTGCCGAAATGCTGAAGCACAAGCATCGCATTATTGTGTGCTGGGCGATGGGTATTACGCAGCATGTCAATGGCGTTGATACTGTAAAAGAGATCACCAACCTGGTGCTGCTCAAAGGCAGCATCGGCAAACCTGGTGCCGGCCTGTGTCCGGTTCGCGGTCATAGTAATGTGCAGGGAAACCGAACTATGCTGATATGGGAACAACTGAAGGAGGAGCAGGCTAAAAAACTGAAGGAGGTTTTCGGTTTCGATCCGCCTAAGGAAGACGGCCTGGATGTGGTTAAATCTATTAAAGCCATGCATGCCGGTAAGCTGAAGTTCTTCTTCGCCATGGGCGGCAATTTCCTTTCGGCCACACCGGACACTAATTATACGGCCGATGGGCTGCGCAAAATGCATATGACAGTGCATGTTTCCACCAAGCTTAACCGCAGTCACCTGGTACATGGTAAGGAGGCGTTGATACTGCCCTGCTATTCGCGCAGCGACAAGGATGTTATTAATGGTGTCGAACAAATTGTGAGTTGCGAGAACTCGATGGGTGTGGTGCAATCGTCAAAAGGTGTTTTGAAACCGATCTCCAATCAATTGATGAGCGAGACCCAGATTATTTGCAGGCTTGCCAGAACAACATTGGATAGCAGAACCAAAGTTGACTGGGAAAAATATGAGGTCGATTATGACAAGGTGCGCGAACTGATAGCCAAGGTAATACCAGGCTGCGAAGACTACAACAAAAAGATACGGCAACCCGGCGGGTTTTATTTGCCAAATGGCCCGCGGGAGCAAAAGTTCAAAACTGAAAAATATGGTAATAAAGCTGCATTCTCAGTTGTAGAATTGCCTGTGCATAAACAAGCCGAAGATGAATTTGTGATGATGACCATTCGCAGTCACGACCAGTTTAACACCACCATTTATGGTTTGGAAGATCGGTACCGCGGGATTCACAACGAGCGACGAGTGATATTTATGAATCCAAACGATATTAAAAAGGCAGGCTTTAAAGCCGGAGATAAGGTTGATCTTTATAATAATCATTATAACCGCGAACGGGTGGCCAAATTATTTGTGATCGTACCCTATCACATCCCCGAAGGAAATACCGCAACCTATTATCCCGAAACCAATGTGTTAGTACCCATTAATTCAGTTGCGGCCGGGAGCAATACACCGGTGTCAAAAGCGGTAATGATTAAGATAAAAAAACACCTGGCCTAATATCTCTGTTCGCGATCACACCTAAAAGTTGTAAGAAATAAATTCTCCGCAAAAGTAAATTGCTAAAATTATTAGTATTTTTGATTTAATGGATGCGGAAAGGATAACGGAGAAATTGAACATACTGGCTGATGCCGCCAAATATGATGTATCGTGTGCCTCAAGCGGCAGTAAGCGTAAAAATCAAAACAAAGGCCTGGGTAATGCCAGCAACGGCATCTGCCACAGTTATACCGAGGATGGGCGTTGCGTCTCGCTGTTAAAAATCCTACTCACTAACCATTGCATTTTCGATTGCGCCTATTGCGTTTCGCGCAAATCCAACGATATAAAACGGGCGGCTTTTACGGTTCAGGAGGTGGTTGATCTCACCATTAATTTTTACCGGCGAAATTATATCGAGGGACTTTTCCTCAGCTCGGGCATATTTAAAGATGCCGACCATACCATGGAACGTTTGGTTCGGGTGGCCAAAAAGCTCCGTACCGAGCATAACTTTAACGGGTATATCCACCTTAAAACCATACCCGGTGCAAGCGATGAGCTAATGAAGGAAGCCGGTCTGTATGCCGACAGGCTCAGCATTAATCTCGAGATACCCACTGAATCGGGTCTAAAGTTGCTGGCCCCTGACAAAAACCGGCAGGATATGATTAAACCGATGGGTTACCTGAAACAGGAGATCATCCAAAATAACGAGGAGAAAAAACTGTTTAAAAGTACGCCCATATTTGCGCCGGCGGGGCAGAGCACGCAAATGATCGTAGGCGCTACAGCCGAAACGGACTTCCAGGTACTGCATTCGGCTAATTATTTTTATAAAAACTATGCGCTGAAAAGGGTCTATTACTCCGGCTATGTGCCTGTGTTGGCTGATAATCGCCTGCCGGGTTTAGAAACCCAGGTGCCCATGATCCGCGAAAACCGGCTATACCAGGCAGACTGGCTCATGCGCTTTTATGGGTTTAAAGTTAATGAGATCGTTAATGACGGTCACCCGGTTCTTGACCTGGACATCGACCCAAAACTAAGCTGGGCGATACGAAACCTGCACGCATTCCCGGTCGATATCAATAAGGCCGACCTGCACATAATATTGCGTGTGCCGGGTATCGGCGTACAATCAGCTCGAAAGATCGTTAGCGCCCGCCAATTCAGGCGGCTTAGCTGGGAGAATCTTTCGGCCTTGGGAGTGGCCGTGAACCGTGCCAAATATTTCATTACCTGCAATAGCAATATTTTCGAAAAGAGAGGCCTGGCAGGCACGACGATCAAGCAATTTATTTTAGCTGAATCGGCAAGCAAGTACCTCAAAAAAACACAACAGCAGTTAAGTCTTTTCTGATATGACCACCCTGATCTACGATGGCACATTTGAGGGCTTGCTTACAGCCGTCTTCGAAATATACGAACGCAAATTGCAGCATATCAAACTTTTCCGGGGCGAATGGCGGAACGCAGCTTTGTTTGAGGAACTGGTTAAGGTTATAACCGATGATCATAAATACGAACGAGTGCTGAAGGGCCTGCGAAATAAGCTTTCGCCGGCTGGCGTTCAATTGCTTTACGTGGCTTCTTTGTCAGAAATTAAAACCAGCGACGAGACCATTGTGGGCTATATACGCCACGCTTTTGACAGCGATCGCAATATAGAAGAAGATTTCGGCAACCGGTATGTATTACGTGTTTCAGAGATCGTGCAGATGGTACGGCGCGAGCGACACAGGATGGAGGCCTTTGTTCGTTTTCAAAAATTGGGGGATGGCGTGTTCTACGCTGTTGTCGAACCTGATTTTAATGTGCTGCCTTTATTGATAAAGCATTTTAAAGATCGTTATGCAGATCAAAAGTGGATCATTTACGATCAGCGCAGGAAATATGGTATTTATTATAACCTGCACGAGGTGGAGTATGTCGAGATCGATTTTTCGCGGAAAAATAATAACGGTGGCGCCTCCGTAGTATTTAACGAAGATGAGGGCCTGTACCAGCATCTATGGCAAAATTATTTCAACAGCGTCAACATAGCTTCGCGCAAAAACACCAAACTTCATTTGCGCCACATCCCCAAGCGCTATTGGAAGCATTTAACCGAGAAGTTTTAACAGCAAATTCGCACAAATTTCATATGCATTTAATGCAGCTTTTTTTAAATCTTTATCATTTCGCGCGTTTTTCGTTTTTCAGCGAAGACGGTTTTGAAGGTTTTTTGTTGAGAGCGCTAATGTTAGCAAGCGCAGTAATGTTTGATTTTTGTTCAGGCAACCGGCTATAAATCAGCACTCATTTATTGTTAAGAAAGGGGCTGATAATTGTTAAGAAACTGTTTATAAAAATGATTAAAAAAACTTGACAGGTGTTAGTGCGGATACTACCTTAGATAACATCAAGAACGACGTACTTTGACAGCTTGGCAGGAAAACAGAAAGTGAATCGGGCGAATCTTCGGAGGAGCTAAAGATCACAGAAAGTCACCTCGGTACACAAAGGGCACGATGGCGAGAGCCGCCGGGACCAGCGTGTCACTACCAAAGCAGAGCAGGACCGAAACAGCAAAAGCTGCTGAAACCACGGAAACCGAAACGGCGCAAGCCGCTGACAACAGACGAAACCGAAAGGGCGTAAGCCACTGAAAACGAAAGAAACCGAAACGGCGCGAGCCGCTGAAAACGGACGACACCGAAACGACGCAAGTCGCTGACAACGAAAAGACACCGAAACGGCGCAAGCCGCTGACAACAACCGGCGACAAAAGCTGAGCTGCTGACAACAGAAACCGAAACGGTGCAAACCGCTGACAACGAGAACCGAAACGGCGCAAGCCGCTGACAACGAAAGTGAAGCCTACACAAGCATTGCAACACGATTGTGGTATTTTACGGAGTAACGCAAAGACGGACGCAAAAGAAAAAAGAAATCGGGACCCGCAAGGGCGACGAAAGTAAAGGATCGGTCACGTGCACAAAACTTGATGCTTTTGCACAACCACGGTTGGGCAGGAGGCAGAGAACGGAAGACATTCGCAAGAGTGAGCTTCCGTTTTCGTTTTAGTGCCGGCTAAGCCCGCGTTGGAAGGTTGAAAAGTTGGAAAGTTGAAAGGTTTTTGTAGCTGACCTTAAGACTGACCCATCCTCAAAATTAACTTTCCAACTTTTCAACCTTCCAACTTTTCAACCAAGAAAATCCCTAATTTAGCCCCCTATGCCAGCTAACGGGAAACAGAAAATATTTGTCTTAGATACTTCGGTCATTTTATACGACCATAACGCCTTCGAGAACTTCCAGGAACATGACGTGGTGCTGCCGATACAGGTGCTGGAAGAGCTGGATAACATGAAAAACGGTAATGACACCCGCAATTTCGAGGCGCGCAGCTTTATCAGGCTGATGGATATTGTTTCCCGCAAAAGCCTGCTCAACAAATGGGTCCCGCTCAAAGGCAAAGATAAGGGCAGCTTTAAAGTGGTGATGGACGTGAGAACCGCTTCGGTTGACGCCGAGGAGGTATTTGGAAGCGACAAAGTTGACAACCGCATACTCAACGCCGCGCTTGGCTTACAGGAGGAATATCCTGATAAAAAGGTTATACTGGTATCCAAAGACATCTGCCTGCGCCTGAAAGCCAAGGCGCTGAACCTCAACGCCGAAGACTATGAAACGGGCAAAATAAAAAACCTGGAGGACTTATATACCGGTGAATCGATATTGGGTAAAATATCCGATAAAATAATAGGGCAGCTGGATAAACAGGGCGTTTTTAATGGCGCCGAGTTGGAGGCCCTGCCCAATAAGAACAATCATTTTTACAGTCTGCACAGTAAAAAATCGTCGGCTAACGCTTTCTACAATAATCAAACCGGGATTTTGGAAAAAGTGCTGGAGCAGCCGGTGTTCAACATCCATCCCAAAAACCAGGAACAGGCATTTGCTATTCATGCGCTGATGCACCCGGATATTAAGCTCGTTTCGATACAGGGGAACGCCGGGACGGGCAAGACGCTATTGGCGCTGGCTTGCGCGCTGGAACAGCGTAAATATTATCGCCAGATCTATGTAACACGCCCCATCGTACCACTCAGTAATAAGGACATCGGCTTTTTACCGGGGGATATCAAATCGAAGATAGACCCCTACATGGCGCCGATTTGGGACAACCTGAAGTTTATTAAGGACCAGTTCAGCGACGATGAAAAGATGCAGCAGAAAATTGATGAGCTGGTAACCAACGATAAAATATCCATAGCCCCGCTGGCTTTCATCCGCGGGCGTACGCTGACCAAGATATTCTTCATCGTAGATGAGGCCCAAAACCTGACACCGCACGAGATCAAAACCATTATATCCCGCGCCGGCGAGAACAGTAAATTTGTATTCACCGGCGATATTTACCAAATAGATACGCCTTACCTGGATGCAGAAAGTAATGGGCTCTCGTACCTGATCGATAAAGCTAAAGGGCACCCTTTGTATGCGCATATTACGCTGCAAAAAGGGGAGCGGAGCGAGCTGGCGAATTTGGCGACTGAGTTGTTGTAGGGGTCTTTTAATTGTTGAAATGCTTCTTATATTAGCCTCCTGAACCTTTAATATTTGATTAACAGTTTTTCTTTCACCAGCAGCTTACGACAAAAGAATACAGCGGGTTAACTTATATAATGCTGTATCGCAGGGGATGGTTCCTGGTACTCAATATACTTTCCTTGCTTTTGTTGATTGGCCTGCCATTCATATACAAAACCTCGCGTGTTGATATAATGAATAATGTCCTTTTCCAATGGGGCATGATTGTAACAATTTTCACCCTTTATGTACTTATCATAGGCTATTTTCGCGCTAATAGGGTTTTCAAAGGAAATTACAGGCTAAGCGAAAACATCACGTACACATTGTCCGAAGAAGGCGTCGAAAGCAAAGGCGAATCATTTTCCGGACAATATACCTGGGATAAGGTATATAGGGTAAGAATCGTAAAAAAGTGGTTGCTGATATACCAAAGTCGTAGTTCAGCTAATCTGATCAAAATTCATGAGAAGGATAACGAGAATATAGAATCTCTTAAAGCATTTCTTAATGCCAGAAATTTTAGACTCAAAAAGAATTGGTAAACTGATTTCAGCCCAATATCCTATCCTTCACCCGCTCAATATCATTACTGATCTTATTCACAAAGCCCAGCTGCTCTTTTAGCAGTGCCTCATAGAGACTAAATACTACGAATAGCGCAAGACCTCCCGTTAAAAGGATTTGTCATTCCTGAACGTAATGAAGAATCTTATCGAACAGATAAGTAATCCGCTGTGCATTAGCGTTTATGCATTGGCGCTTATGCATAGTCGACAGGATTCTTCACTACGTTCAGAATGACAGAAATATTTGGTTGGATAGCGCCTTACGCCAATATCCCATCCGTCACCCGCTCAATATCATTGCTGATCTTATTCACAAAACCCAGTTGCTCTTTTAACAAGGCTTCATCGGGACTAAGTACCGGCTTTTCAGGAACCACCTGCATTTTCTCGCAATTGAAAACGACAGGCTCGCCGCCTAATCGCTTCGCATTTTCGTTGAGCACATGGATGCTTTTACGAATGAGGCGGATATTTTCGGGCGGCGTTTTGTGCAGGTTTTTCTCGGCAATGCCCGAACCGAGATTGGCCAGGTAGGAGGAAAGGATATGGTTAAGCACCACAAATTTGTGTATCTCGCGCACATTTTTCTGCTTACTTTTAGGCTCGGATGTCATCCGCTCGAACATGGCCGATAAGTTGGCTGATTTTACGTAAATGTCTTTCCGCGCCAGCTTATAATCGGTTAAGCTTACCGGTTGCCCGGTGATGGTTTCAGCTATTTTAGCCAGGTAGTTGGCGTTGGCGTGTATCACATCGGCCAGGTACTCGTTTACGTGCTCAAACTCCCAGCGCGGCAAAATGATATAAATCGAAATAAAAGCAATGCCCGAACCGATGGCGGTATCGATGATGCGCTCCTGCACCAGGCTCATTTGGGTAACGCCAAGAAACTTAAACAGCAGGAAAACGTAAGGTGTCATAAATATGACAGCAACGGTGTAATTGAGCCGCGTGAAGCTGTAGGTGGCAATCATGAGCGCAATGAACAGTATAAATTGTGCATTGGTATTGGGCACATATTTGAGCAGCAGGAAACCGATGGCGCCGCCGACAATGGTGCCGATAAACCTTTCGTAATTACGTTGTTTTGATAAGCTGAAACCCGGTTTAAGAATGACGATAATGGTGAGCAGTACCCAATAACTGTGATGGCCATGTAAAAAGAGGTGCGATGCCACGAACCCGACGATGCAGGAAAGCGACACGCGGATGGCATGCCTGAAGGAAGCGGAAGAAAAGGTAAGATTATCCAGGTATTCTTGCGGGGCATAATCCTGCCGCGTCACAAATTTGGTAAACTCCACTTCCTCCGGCTTTTTGATCAGCTCTTTGGATGAGCGCGAATTGTAATAGCTGAAGATATTATGAATGTTTTTATTCAGATCGCGCAGGTTGATCAATATCTTTTTCAGCACCAGGTTGCTGTTGCCGGTTTCAGCAAGGCTGTCTATCCTGCGTTTTAAATGTTCCAGCTGGGCATCAAACTCGTGCGAGCGCACATGACGCCGGTTGGATAATATAGCATAGCCTATGGTTTCAAGCTCGTGGGCCATGTAATCTAAAAGTCTCGCTATTTCGTCCAGCACACCGGTATCGCCGAAACGGTTCCGTATCTCGCTGTAATCGTAGTGAGTGGCCATGATCTGCTCATAAAGATCGACCAGGTCGACAAACGTTAGTACCAACACCCGGCTGGCGTTGGTGGATTCCTTCACCATTACGCGGCTGCGGAACAGTAGCTCGCGTACCAGGTCCTGGTGCTGGCTCACCTGTATCTGCTGAGAAACCAGCTTGCGGTAGTTATCGTCTATGTCGGTGCCTGATTTATAGAAATCCGCCTTAATACGCAGGAATTTGACCACGTCGGCAATGCTCTCGCCCAAAGCCTGTTGCGCTGCCCTATAGGGCCTGATACTGAAAAACAATACGCTGAAAATAAGATACCAGGCGCCCCCGGCGGTTATGGTAAGGCTGTACCAGATCACCTGTTCGGGTGGCAGACTTTTTTCGATCATGAAGACCATGGTCAGCAGCGCCCCGGTACCGATGGCTGCAGCCCGGAGACCATAAACTGCCAGCATCGAAAAAATGAATGAGATGATGGCTATCGCTGCACCAAGGGTATAAGGGTTTTGCCGTGCGAAACCCGTTGCAACAGCAACCAGGAAAATACAAACCACGCAAACCAGCATCCCGTTGCGTTTGTATACTACAGGACCGGGCGTATCCACAACAGAGACACACAGCGCACCCAGTGATAGTGTGATGCCAAGATTGAATTCGTTGAGGTAATTGAACAGCAGCGCGGGGATCAAAATACCGGCGCTGATCCTTAATCCATCAGAAAAATACTGACTGTAAAAAAAGCCTTTTATCTCCCGTGATTGGATATTCATAAAATAAACAGGTGTTTACGGCCGCAAATTTACAAAAATTAAATCTTTGCCCTTTGTTTTAGAAATTATTGCATTAATGTGGATTTAATATTATTAAATATTCATTTTAACGTGGATTTCGTAGTTAGAATGATTAAATTCACGCCGATATTTTAACACCAATATACCAACCGCCCGAATTTTATGTCGACGACGTTAAAGCTCAGCAACAAGGAGGCCCTCTTTAACCAGGAAGTGGTAACCCGATTTGAGTTGTATAACAGCCTGTTCCAGACTTTACCTTTTTACCAGGTGAAGGATACGGGCATATTGCTGCCGTTCTTCAGCTCGCATTGCGAGAAGGGCGCGATGCAGCAGTTGTCGCCGACGGAGATCATCGAATCGTTTTTCCAGAAGTACGTGCCGGATATCGATCACCGCGAGCAGATCAACCGGCTGTTCCGGTTTATCCAGTATATCGAACGGCAGGTGGTGTTATTTGATGCGGTGGAAGATTCGTCTTTCAATAAGATTGGCAGGATGGACGACAGCGGTTCGCTCTCGGGTTTGCTTCAGCAGGCGGCAACGAGTGATAAGGTGCGTGACAATATCAGCAAAAAGCTGGATGACTTCTCGCTGCGGCTGGTGCTTACCGCCCACCCGACGCAGTTTTACCCGGGCTCGGTGTTGGGTATCATCACCGACCTGATAGACGCGCTGAAAGTTAACGATTTGAACAATATAGACGTTTTGCTGCAGCAATTGGGCAAAACGCCGTTCTTCAATAAAACATCCCCTACGCCGGTGGATGAGGCATCAAGTTTAGCCTGGTTCCTCGAAAATACATTTTATCATGCGGTCTCGGCCATACAGGCTAAACTGGAGGATGAGTTTGATATCGATAAAGATCACCAGGTGCTGGAACTTGGCTTTTGGCCGGGCGGTGACCGTGACGGCAACCCGAATGTAAATGCGGAAACCACGGCTTCGGTGGCCAGTTTCCTGAGGCAGATTATTTTCCGTTGCTATTACCGCGATTTCAGGGTGCTGAAACGCAGGGTGACTTTCCGGGGGATTGAGAAGACGATCAACCGGCTCGAGAAGATTTTATATCAGAATGCCTTCAACCCGTCGCAAAGTCCGAAAGATTTGCAGGGCGAATTGATCTCGCTGCTGACCTCGATAAAAGATACTTTGATCAGCGACCACCTTGGCTTATTTGTGGATATCGTCGATCACTTTATGCAAAAAGTGCAACTCTTCGGCTGCTATTTTGCAACGCTCGATATCAGGCAGGATAGCCGGGTGTTGCGCAGCGTGTTCCAGTATTGCACCAAGCAATCGCAGATCAAAGCAGGGCTGAAGGGTTATGATGCACTGAGCGAGGAAGAAAAACTAAAGGCCCTCCAATTTAACGAGGCCGATTTTCATTGCCCTGATGATGAGGCCGACCTGATCAAGGATGCTTTGGATACCATCAGGCTGGTTAAACAAATACAATTATCGAACGGCGAGAAGGCCTGCCAACGGTTTATCATCAGCAATTGCCAGCGCGCCTCCGATATTTTGCAGCTGATCAACCTATTCCTCTGGAGCGGCTGGAAAAAGGAATCGCTGACAATGGATTTTATGCCGTTGTTTGAGACGGTTAATGATCTGTCCCATGCTGCAGCCGTAATGGAGAGCCTGTACACGCATCCTTTCTATAAAGAACATCTCAAGAGGCGCGGCAATCGCCAGACCATTATGCTTGGCTTCTCCGATAGTACTAAAGACGGCGGCTACCTGATGGCCAACTGGTCCATCTATAAAGCAAAAGTTGAGCTGACCGCCTTAGCACGCAAATACGGCATCGACCTGGCATTTTTTGACGGTCGTGGTGGGCCGCCGGCGAGGGGCGGGGGCAAGACGCACCGTTTCTATGCCTCCATGGGCAGCGAGATAGCCAACGAGCATATCCAGCTAACCATCCAGGGGCAAACCGTGAGCTCGCAATATGGCTCGGTTGAGACCGCACGCTTCAACGTGGAGCAACTTATCAACGCGGGTATCACTTCGGCATTGAATCCGAATGATAATGACCTGCTGAGTAAAGAAAATAAAGATCTCATTTGCGAAATGGCCGATGAAAGCTATCGCATATTTATGGAATTGCGTGAACACCCGCTGTTCCTCGAATACCTTGAAAAGCTCAGCCCGCTGCGCTTGCTTTCCAAGATCAACATTAGCAGCCGGCCAACTAAACGCAATACGGATTCCTCGCTGAAATTGGAGGATCTGCGCGCCATCAGTTTTGTGACATCCTGGAGCCAGCTGAAACAGAATATCCCCGGCTTTTACGGCGTGGGCACATCCTTAAAGAAGATCAAGGAAGACGGCAAGTGGGAAGAAGCAAAAGCGCTTTACCATAAATCCGGCTTCTTCAAAACGATGCTGGATAACTGCATGATGTCCATGTCGAAATCGGATTTCAGGGTGACGGCTTATCTCAAAGACGATAAAAAATTTGCCGCCTTCTGGCAGGTGCTCAAGGACGAATATGACCTGACCCGCACCATGCTGCTCGAACTGACCGATAGCCAGGTGCTGATGGAAGAATACCCGGTTGAAAAACGCTCCATCGCCGTGCGTGAACGTATTGTATTGCCGCTGGTTATTGTTCAGCATTTTGCATTGCAATGCCTCAACGATAAGAAGGACGAAGAGCTTAACGACGTTTACAATAAATTGGTGATCCGCACGGTATACGGTATTGTGAATGCGGGGCGTAATTTGGCGTAACCTTCCGGCCTCACCCTAAATCCCTCTCCAGGGGGAGAGGGACTTTTTTGTGATTCTTCTTGTAGCGTCAACTTCGTCGCCTTACCCTAAATCCCTCTCCAGGGGGAGAGGGACTTTTTTGTGATTCTTCTTGTAGCTTCAACTTCTTCGTCGTCTCACCCTAAATCCCTCTCCAAGGGGGAGAGGGACTTTTTATGCTTCCTATTTTTGTAAATCTCCGGTTAGCGGGATCTTTTTTGTACCGTAGCTGAAGCTATACTCTACTTCGGCATTCAATTTCTGACCGTTGAAGTGACAGGTAATGGTTTCCGAATGCGGGCTTTCGATGTACCTCAGCGTTAATTGTAGCGTGTTACTGTCGACCCAGGCGTAACTGCCTTCAACCTTGTAAGGCGGAAGCTGCGAAAAATCTTCCCTAGCTGTCAAAAGCAGGCTCGGCCCCTGCATTTGTGTGCTATTTGGCCGCCAATTACCGTTGCTTAAATTGAATTTAAAGCTGCCAGAATTGTTATTTAGCGTCAATTGACACTCGTTATCGGTTACGTTAAACCCAATGGACTTGATATTCAGGTCGTTGTTTTGCAGGGTAAAGTTTTTCGAGCCTGTCCAGCCGGTGGCTGAACTTTTTAGCGCGGGCAAGCTCAATGCCGCCAGGTCTTGTCTGAGATGATCAGCAGATACCTTATCCGCTGGCAATGTGCCTGTGTGCATAGCCGGAAGCAGGTATTGCCATACCAGGTTCAACTCGTCTTGCATATTGGCGGTTTCGGAAGTGACGGCTATCACGGCATCCTGGTCGGGCATTACGATCATATACTGGCCAAAAGCGCCATCACCACGGAAAGCATTATGGCGGCAGCGCCAAAACTGGTAGCAATAGCCTTGCATCCAGTCGCTGGAGTCTTTTTTGCTTTGGGGAGCCTCGGGCGCCTGGTCTATCTTGAAGGTTGTAGCTTCTTCCACCCAGGCTTTTGGCAGCAGTTGTTTTCCCTGCCACATGCCTTTTTGCAAATAAAGCTGCCCCATTTTGGCGATGTCTTCCGTTTTGAGCCTAAGGCCCCAGCCGCCGGTATTGATGCCTTGCTTGTTCATCTCCCAGTCGATGCCCGTAATGCCCAGCGGATCAAATAAACGGGGTTTCAGGTAATCGATCACCTTTTGCCCGGTAACTTTCTGCACGATGGCCGACAGCGTATATGTGGCCATGGTATTGTACAAAAATTTACTGCCGGGTTTATTGAGGATGGGTGTGGCAAGGAACGTCTTTACCCAATCATCGCTGGTGAACGGGATAACCGAAGTAGGATCGGGCGACTGGCCGACGCTCATCGTAAGCAAATCCTTTATGGTCAGTTCTTTAAGAAACTGCTTTACTGTATCAGGCAGGCTGTTAGGAAAAAAGGAGATTACCTTATCAGTTACCGAGAGTTTCTTTTCGCTCACCGCAAAACCCACAGCGGTAGAGGTAAAGCTCTTGCTTAAACTATAAAGCGTGTGCTTTAACGTAGGTCCGTATGGGTTCCACCAGCCCTGCGCGATCACTTTCCCATGCCGGAGGATCATGATGCTGTGAAACTCGTTTTTATGATGCGATGCAGCCACTAAAAAGCTATCGATGCCGGCTGATGATACGCCTTCGGCTTCTGGTGTGCTGGAAGGCAGGATAACCTGTTTTTGTGCGAAGGCATTTGCTGAAAGCAGCAGTGAGAAACCTGCTGCTACAAACAGTTTTTTAAAGTTGGTAGTCATGGCGATGTTTTGCGGTTTGATAATTGGAATGGAATTTAGGAATAATTTGCGGAGGAGCAAAACGGGCAGCGCGTTTGTCAACCAAACCACGACAACAGTATCATAACCCGGTCTGCAAAAACAGCTTGCTCTTTTCCCGTAAACAGGTGCATAATAAGAAAAGAAAAACATGGAATTAATCAGATTATTATTCGGCCTGGCACCTGTACTGAAAGCCGTTCCGGCGATGGCCAATAATGGTAAACAAATATTTTTGAAAAGAAACAAAACAGCCTTTGATCCGCGCATTACACCGGGGATAAGGTTCTGACCGTACTACCTGTTTAAATTATATTACCCATTTTCA
>Ga0206934_1046_pt1 | contig 36844 bp, 32 predicted proteins | sample Alteio_BWOrgHeat_16_FD_152932 | JGI IMG/M metagenome (GOLD analysis project Ga0206934, IMG submission 152932) | Enriched cells from forest soil in Barre Woods Harvard Forest LTER site, Petersham, Massachusetts, United States -... | ecosystem: Environmental > Terrestrial > Soil > Temperate forest >...
CAACGAACAATATTCTACAATCGCCAACGAAATTCAAAGGATGAATGGAGCAGCGATGACTACATAATAAGTTATCAACATGTTATGATTTTTGAAAAAGGATTAACAGTCATTGACTTATAAACTTGATGAGAATGGACACTTAAAAAGAAACTTTTTTGAAAATATTTTCTGAGTGATTTCCTTGCATTAATTAAATGCTTTAAAGTCGACGGATTCGAGTGTGGAGCAAATAAATTCGTTGTGAACGTCTGGCCTTTCAAATCAGCTGAATCTCCGTGTCGATCTTTTAAAATTGCATCAATTTGACCGAAAAGTGCATTTCCTGCAGTTTGGGTAGGTTTTTTAGCTAGGAGTACTTGTTTTTAATAGTGTTTGCCTTATCTTTGCACTCCCATTTTTAAAAAAAGAACTATGTACGCTATTGTGGATATTGCCGGTCAACAACTTAAGGTTTCGAAGGACCAATATGTTTATGCCCCCAAAATGGAAGGCGAGACCGGAGCAACGGTGAGTTTTGATAAAGTTCTTCTGCTGGATAACGGCAAAGGGGTTGAAGTTGGAGCTCCGCTTGTTAAAGGCGCAAAAGTTTCAGGGAAAATCCTGGAGCATGTAAAAGGAGACAAATTGATTGTCTTCAAAAAGAAGAGACGTAAGGGCTATGCTGTAAAAAACGGCCACCGTCAGCAATACACTAAAGTTCAAATTGAAAGCATCGGGTAATTTCCGGTTAACGAATAATTAACAACGAATAACATTTAAGATCCATGGCACACAAGAAAGGTGAAGGTAAAGTAAAGAACGGCCGCGAATCAGAGAGTAAACGATTGGGCATTAAAGTTTTTGGTGGGCAGAAAGTAGTAGCTGGCAATATTATTGTTCGTCAGCGCGGTACTAGGCATCATCCTGGTAAGAATGTTGGTATTGGTAAAGACCATACTTTGTTTGCATTGACTAACGGTATTGTTGCCTTTAAAAAGGGCCGTGCAGATCGTTCATTTGTATCGGTAGTGGCAGAAGCATAATAAGGGAAATTAACCCAAAATGAGGCACAAGTCTGTGAAGGCTTGTGCTTTTTTATTGCCCCGTGATGAGGGGTATTTTTTCGCTGTTTTTATTCTTAAAATTCTCTCCCGCCTATAGCTCGACCTTTTCGATTTATTAAGATTTGGCAGTTTTTAACCAAATATTATTTGGCTAATGAGTTTGATTTATATCAAAGAGCGGCTCAAAAAATAATTTGCAATATTTTGTTTTTGGTAATTAAGAGTTAATTTTCGGTTTAGTTATTTAATAATCATTAATGGTCATTTAATAACTGAAGAAGTAATTTTAATAAACTTAAACCTAAACCTATGAAGAAGTTTTTACTAATGTGCTTCTCATTCGGCTTTGCGATCAGTGTCTGGGCGCAAGACCGGGTGGTGACAGGTAAAGTGACCTCTGCTGAAGATGGATCTGCTTTGCCTGGTGTGAATGTGGTAGTCAAGGGGACTACTGCAGGTACTGTTTCTGATGCGGATGGCGGCTACAAGATTAGCGTGCCCTCGTCAGGCGGTACTTTGGTGTTTTCGTTCATTGGCATGGCAACTCAAGAAGAAGAGATTGGTGCCAGATCAGTTGTTGATCTACAACTGAAGACTGATGTAAAGCAATTACAGGAAGTAGTAGTAAATGCTATCGGTGAAAATGTTTCAAAAGATAAGCTTGGTATTGCATCAGCTACGGTAACAGGTGCTGCTGCTGCTCAATCTGGTGAAACAGGTCTTATCAATGGCTTGGCTGGTAAAGCAGCTGGTTTGAGCATTACCCGTAATGGTGGTGACCCAGGTTCTGGATCATTTATCCAGCTTCGTGGACAAGCTACAGTCACCGGTGATTTACAACCACTCATCGTTATTGATGGTATGCCCATGTATAATACGAGCGCCGGGATGGGTGTTGGTGGTACTCAGCAACAATCGCGCTTGAATGACTTGAACCCTGCCGACGTTGCCAATGTGGAAATCATCAAGAGTGCTGCAGGCGCTGCGCTTTGGGGAAGCCGCGCTGCCAACGGGGTGATCGTAATTACTACAAAGAAGGGCAAAAACACTCAGAGCAAATTCAACGCTTCTTATACCGGCACAGTTTCATTTGATAACGTGAATAAAATGCCTGACCTGCAAAGAACCTATGGTCAGGGCCTTAACGGCCGGTATGCTCAAGGCAGTAGTGCAAGCTATGGTGACTTGATATCAGCCCGCCCGGGTGGTGTTGACCCTACTTCAACTGCAGGTGCTTATGTTCAATTCCCTGATGGAAGTGTGCGCAGTGCGATCGGAGCAGGTACTGCAGCAAATCCTGCAGGTGGCAAGGTTTCACAAAATACGTATGACCATACAAAAGATGTATTTCAACAAGGCCATTATATTGAGCATGGTATTACATTGAGTTCCGGTACCGACCGCTCTCAGTTTTATGCCAGCTATGATAACTTAAGCCAGCAAGGCGTTATTAAAAGCAATAGCGACTATAATAAGAATGTAGCTCGTATTAATTTTTCAACATCGCTTACTGATAAGTTTCATATTGCCATCAATTCACAGTTCTCCAATGTAAGGTCTAACCGGGCGCAACAAGGAAGTAATACCTCAGGTGTTTTGCTTGGTCAGCTCCGTACATCGCCGGATTTTGATAACTCACAGTGGATTGGTACTGCTTATTCAGCTTCAGGTGCAGCAACGCCTGGCAAGGAGATCAGCTATAGAAACCCTTATGGCGCTAACGCAACTCCAGGTTATGATAACCCGAACTGGACCATCAATAAAAACAAAAGTTATGCTGTTGTGAACCGTTTCATAGGTAACGTGGAGTTAAACTATGATGCCACAGATTGGTTGACTTTGAAAGCTAATTCTGGTGTAGATACTTATACTGACCGGAGAACTGATTTTGGTAACGCCCAATCCATTGGCTATTTGACTGGGTCATATACTGAACAGTATTTGCAGGAATCTCAGTTTAACACCAATATGTTTGCTACTGCACGGAAAACGTTTTCTGATGCCTTCAAAGGATCTATCTTGGTAGGTTTCAATTATAACAATCGCCAGTTCAACAACGTAGGTGCAACTGTTACAAACTTCATCGTTCCTGATGCTCCTCCCAGTTTGTCAAATGCTCCGCCATCAAACAGTACTCCGTTTAATTCTGCAGTAACACAAAGGACATCTGCAGGATTTACTCAAATCAATGCTGAAGTTTTTGATCAGTTATTCTTTACTCTTACAGGCCGTGCGGAAAGTTCGTCAACCTTTGGCCCTCAGGCTCAAAGCCTGTTCTATTATCCTTCAGCATCAGGTGCATGGCAATTCTCTAAGATGACCGGAACCAATGACTTTTTCAGTTTTGGAAAGTTAAGAGCCTCTTATGGTATCGTAGGTTTGGCACCTGCACCATATCAGAATTTGACTTCGTTCGGTAATCAGAATTATACGGATGCTTTTGGCGGTAACTTAGCTGCTACAAGCTATGGCGTGGGTGGTCTTGCAATATCTACACAGGCTGGTAACCCCAAAATCCGTCCTGAGAGAAAACATGAATTTGAGGCAGGTCTTGATTTGCGTTTTTTTAACGACAGGGTATTCTTAAGTGCTACGGGGTATTATAATAAAACCACAGATGCAATTTTGCCTACGTTCGTTGCCGGCTCTACAGGATTTAATTCTCAAGTGGCTAATGCAGGCATTTTGGATAATAAAGGGATTGAAATATCTGCTGGTGCTACATGGCTGAAGTTGCAGAATGGATTTACCTGGAGTTCTAATGTTATCTGGTTTGCAAACCGAAATAATGTAATTAGTCTGGCAGGTGCACAATATGTCTTCCTGGCTGGCTTTAGTGATGGAGCTTCGGTGGCTACCAAGGGTCAGCCGCTTGGTGCAATCTGGGGAACTGGTTATCAGAGAAATTCGGATGGTTCGTATTTTATGGATCCTAATGGTGTGGGTAAATATGGTTTCCCAACGGTTTCTGCAACAAACGGTGTGCTTGGAAGTCCTCAGCAAAACTATCGCGCAAGTTTGGGAAACACGTTTAGCTACAAGAGATTAAGCCTCTATGTATTGTTTGAAACCTCTGTTGGTGGTCAAATGTGGAATGGTACCCAAGGAGCTTTATTCAATTTTGGAACCGCGAAGGCTACGGCGGTTGCTACTACGGTTAGCGCTGCGGATGCTGCTACAATACAAACCGCTGACGGTTATAATATTACTACTAGTCCCAGGGCTACTCATAATACTGATGGAAGCTATACTTTCAGAGGTACAATTGGTAACTTTGGAGCTGGCAAAGTGGCGCTTGACCAATATTGGAATCAAAACGGTGGAAGTGGATTTAACGTAAATTCACCTTTTGTTCAGAATGCTACATGGACAAGGTTGCGTGAAGTAACCCTTGCTTATTCCTTGAATTCGGCTGCTTTCAAAGCTGCTACCAAATTGCAATCTGTTTCTTTCGCACTTACTGGTAGAAACCTTTTGTTATGGACACCTTATACTGGCATTGACCCTGATACGAACTTGACAGGTGCAACCAACGGACGCGGAATTGATTATTTCCAAAATCCTAACACGAGATCGGTTTTGTTTAAGTTGACGATCACTTATTAAGACTAAATCGAAAAAATTATGAAAAATATTTTTAACAAAAGAATGGCTGTTGGTTTGATGGCAGTAGCAATGGCGATGCTGACCAACAACTGTACTAACTTGACCAATGGGATTTCGACAGACCCGGTCAATATTACTGACCCCACTGTGATAGCTGCGAGCAAATACATGAGTGGGGTTCAAGTATCGCTTATAGGAGTCTTTGAAGGCGAAATTGCGCGAGGTACAGGCATGTGGGCTGGCTACTTCGATGGAGAAGATCGGCAATATACTGGATTAGCGGGTTATGTCACTTCAGGGCAGGATTATGACAATGAGTGGAACACGATTTATGCTGGTATATTCAAAGATTGTCAGCTTCTTAAGCACAATGCTACCCCCACCAAGAATCAGGTGGCTATTGGTATTGCGCAGGTAATGGAAGGGATGGCGTTAGGCTTGGCTGCGGATCTGTGGGGAGACGTGCCTTGGACTCAAGCCACACAATTTCCTGTGATTATGACGCCAGTGTTTGACAAACAGGCAGCAGTTTATGCTTCAGCCCATGCGCTCTTGGACTCAGCTATTAATATTAATCTGATACCTTCTGCACTTGGAAGTGGTACTGGAGACTTCCTTTTAAACGGGAGCAAGACAGCTTGGATTGCAGCAGCGCATACAATAAAAGCACGTTTGTATCTTCATGTTCGTGATTATGCTAATGCTATAATTCAAGCAAATTTGGGAATAGCCAGTCCTGCAGGTAACATGATGGCTCCGCATGGTGGTGTATACCTGAAGACTTTCAATCTGTACTATTCTTTCCTTAGCTATGACAGGCCTGGATATATGGCAGGAGATTATTATGCTGCCCCACTATTAGATCCAACCAGTCCTACCTATAGGGGTAATGCAAAAACAAATGAAAATGGCCGGCTCAACTATTATTACGCTCCATTTGCCTATTGGGGAGGACTTAATACTGGTGCTACCTATGATCCCAACGTTTTAGTTGACTTTGACTGGGGTACTCCTACAAAAGACAATGGTTTTTTTGGAGCCAGTACCGCGTTTCCACTTGTAACATGGCAGGAAAACACTTTGATTTTGGCAGAGGCCTATATGAAACAGGCTACGCAAGACCAGACAAGTGCTCTAGCTGCACTTAATACGTTGCGCGCATATAACAATACCGGTGCACAGTATGGAACTAGTACTGCTTACGCGTCTCCTGGAGCATTAGGTGGTGGTTTCTATTTACCGTATTTAATAACTGATTTTGCCCCAGCCGGGATGGCGAACAACGGTACAGACAATCAAGCCACAGCCCTTTTAAGGGAGATCTTGGAAGAGCGCTATGTTACTTTCATTGGTCAAATTGAAGGCTGGACTGATATGCGCAGAACAAATAATTTTCTGGGCATCCCTCTTCCTGCTGGAAAGTCTGATTTTCCGAGAAGGTGCCTCTATTCACAAGGTGAAGTAACTACAAACCCTAATGTCCCCACGACAGGAGTTGGATTGTTTGATCCTGTTACTTCATTCTCTACAGCGTATTAATTTGACTTGAACTTAAGATTTCTAAAAAGGCCACCCATCGGGTGGCCTTTTTGTTTACTAGCCAGTTTGAAAATAGACCTAGACACATAATTTTCATATATTTTCATGTCCTGTGTGCTATAATGTTAAGCTCATCTCTTAGGAAGATTACCTATTCATACGAATTGCGGTCTTTTTGAGGCCTCCTATCAAACACTACCACATTTTGGGTGAATTTTTGTTTGAATTCTGATAATTCAATCCTAAATTCCTGTTAGTATTTTTTTAACCCTAACCCCCAAAACCTATGAAGAAATTTTTACTAATCTGTTTCTCATTCGGCTTTGCGCTCAGTGTGTGGGCGCAAGACCGGGTGGTAACGGGCAGAGTCACATCCGCTGATGACGGAAGTGGCTTGCCCGGTGTAAACGTGCAGCTGAAGGGAACTACCATTGGTAGTGTGACTGATGCTGATGGCAAATTTAGTTTGTCAGTACCTGCCTCAGGCGGAAGCCTTATCTATTCGTTTATCGGGCTTGGTACTCAGGAAGTAGAAATTGGCCAGCGAGCTGTAGTCGATGTACAACTCGGACTAGATATTAAACAACTTTCTGAAGTTGTCGTGACCGGGACTGGTGTTCCCACCGACCGAAAACGACTTGCCATAGCTGTTGAGTCTGTATCCGGGGATCGACTGCCACAAGCACCGACGGGTGCAATCGATCAAGCATTGGTCGGGAAAATAGCCGGCGCACAAATCGCTACTGTGTCTGGCAACCCTGGTGCTCCTGTTAGTATTCAGCTACGCGGTATTAACACACTTGGTGGCGGAACTCAACCGCTGATCATGGTTGATGGTGTTGAGATGAATGCCACTGCACTTAACTCCTTAGATCTTAACAATGTAGAAAGAGTAGAAGTTGTGCAAGGTGCGGCAGCATCGACGCAATATGGAGCACAGGGCGCCAACGGGGTAATTCAAATATTTACCAAACGTGGAAAATCAGGGCCTGCAAAAGTTGAAGCTTCCTTCAGAACAAGCAGCGATCAACTCTTGAATATTGGAAATGTACACCAGCCCTATAATCATTCTTTCGCTACCGATGGTAATGGAAACATCGTTGATACGAATGGAAATATTTTGAAACAAGACAGCTATGGCGACTGGCCAAACTTAACATGGCAAAACGACCCTTCGGCATTGAACAATAAGCCATACAAAAATAACACGCAGTATCATGATCATGTGAAGCAGCTGTTTCATACCGCCAAAACTTACAATTCTCATATAGGTATTTCGGGAGGTAAGGCAGGATCAGATTATGCTATCTCAGTTTCTAATAATATGCAGGAATCACTCATCAACGGAAATTTGAGCCGCACTAACCTTACTGCAAACCTTGGCTTTGACATCACAAAAGCACTGACACTTCGCTTTATTAATCAATTGGTGTACACCGATAATACTGTGAACCCGATTAGCCCTCCTATTTCAAGTGCAATGTATATGTATCCATTTGCCGATTTTGACTACAAAGATTCTCAGGGAAATCCTTTGTATAAATACACCGGTGCCGGTGCTAATAATACCAATCCAAATTATTACTTCCATTACCAATCCTTCAGTAATAAGACGATTGACATCATTCCAAACCTTAACCTCCACTGGAAAGTGAATAAGATATTGGAATTGGATTACAAGGCTGGTATAAATTATCAACTCGGCCTTTATGGAAGAACTTCGGCAAATCAATCGGGTAACGCCTTGTCCGCACTAAACAATTACTTTGTTGGCGAAGGGCTCAATGGCGGCTTGACCAAGCAAACTACCGATCGCTATAATATCAACTCGTTGGTAACGGCTATCGCACGAATCGATTTTGATAAGGATTTGCACTTGAATGTACCGATCACCTCGACAACTCAGGCACTTTTTGATTATCGGTCGTATGCTTTTCACAGGCAGTATGCAACCTATACAGGCATTCCATTATATGTTCCTGCCGATCAGATCAACGGTAGTCTTTCGCAAGCCAACAGTGTGAGTGAATGGAATGACAAATTTGTTACCTACGGTTTTCTGGTCAATCAGAAATTTGAATACAAAGACATCGTCGGAATTTCCGGAGGATTCAGATCAGATTATTCTTCGGTTTATGGAGATGCTAAAACGCCATTTACATTCCCACGTGGCGATATTTATTTCCGCTTGTCTAAGCTGGGCTTTTGGGATCGCTTGTCGGGAATTTTACCAGAATTTAAACTTAGGGCAGCAGCTGGTCAGGCAGGTATTCAGCCAGTCAATTACTTTCAAGACCTTGCTGGCTCGGCACCAAATCACTTCTTGCGTTCAACACAATTTTTATACGGGCGCGATGCTGGCGGTTCATTCATAGGATCAGTTCCGGTAACTGGCAATCCAAATTTGAAAGTTGAGCAATCTTCTGAACAAGAGTTTGGCGCTGACTTAGGTATAGCTCCAATTAAAGATGGTTCATGGCTGAATTTTATTACTGCAAGCGTTACCGTTTGGAATAGAACAGGTTCCAATATCATCTGGCAACGCCCTTTGCCAATCTCAGCCGGAGCAACGAATATTTGGGATAACTATCTGAGTTTTAAATCTAACGGAGCTCAGTTCAGCATTACCACAGATATGTACACAAGCAGTGCTATCAACTGGGATATGGTTATCAACTGGGGTACCTCGAAATCATTCGTTGACAAAATTGCTGATCATAAAGATATACCGCTGGTTTGGAGTAATGCCGCCACCTATACTTTGAAAGAGGGACAGCAAATCGGAACAATCTATGGATATAAAGCTTTGACAAGTGTCAATCAAAAAGATCCTAGCGGGAATTATTATATCGACCAGACAACTGCTGCGAACTACGAGATTGTAGACGGACGAGTAGTTAACTCTGCTTTAAAAACGGTTCAGTTCACAACCGATAAATATTATCTCGGTAACACTACTCCAAAGTTCAATTCTTCGATTACCAACACAATCACCTACAAGGACTTTCTAACCGTAGCGTTTCAGATCGACTGGGTGTCAGGGATGAAAACCTATAACCAAACTAAAGAGTGGATGTATTCTGAAGGACTGCATGGCGACTATGATAAATCCGTGAAATTCAAGAGCGGAGAAAATGGCCCGTACACTGCTTACTACAAAAGTTTTTATGACGCCACCGAAAGTAATGGAACCAAGAACTACTTTTTGGAAAACTCTTCCTTCGCCAGGCTGAGAAACCTCTCTATTGGATTTGACTTTGCCAAGTACTTTAAGATGGGGAAAGTCCGCAAAATGCAGCTGATGCTTACTGGCCGAAACCTGGTGACGATCACCAAGTACACTGGGTTTGATCCTGAAGCAAACAACAACACATCAGGGAGTGGCGCAGGAACTGGAGCTTCTCAGGTGGCAGGGCAACGCGGCCTCGACTATTGGGCATTCCCCAACACCAAGTCATATCAGGTTGGTTTGAACGTAGCATTTTAATTATTCCAACTATTTAAAATGAAAATTATCATGGAAAAAATAACCAAAATATTTATCGTTCTGCTTTTGATGATCGTGGCTCAATCTTGTCACGATGAGTTATCGAAAGTAACGAATGTCAATGCGCCTACTATTGCTGCGTTATCAACCGAAATCGGGTTAGCGCAATATGCCAAAGGTGGTGTGTACTATAACGGATTTGGCGGAAACAGCGGTACCGGTCCTGCATACTATCCTACACTTGATGACGGGCTTGGAGAAGGAATGCTGCTGATTGTAAATGGCTTGCATGATGCCCTTGGAGATTTGATTTTTGTGCCGTGGGGAAACAACAGCTTTAAATTTGCCGATAACCCAACACAAATCACGCTCGATGACAACTCTGTCAACCATATGCCTGTGGGCGTTTCGCAGCCTTATGAATTGAAACTCAGAAATGATCGTGCATACGGAGCCGGTAACATTATGCTCATCGAATGGACGTACATGTATTTCTTAAATAATGCATGTAACGAGGTATTGGCCTATGTTGATAAACCCGCCTACACGGGCAGTGCCGATGCTAAAAAAGCTACCCTCAAAGCGTGGTCGTACTTTTGGAAAGGATATGCTTATTCAAGAATTGGAAATATGTACGTTGCCGGGCTAATCATTGATACTCCCGGAGTTTCGAACGGCAACTATGTCACCAATACGGTAATCATTACTGAAGCTAATAAAAATTTTGATTTGGCAATTACTACTCTGAATTCAATAACCGATGCTTCATCGTATGCCGATATGATGGGCAATCTTATTCCTGGCCAAAGCCAGTCGGGTACCGGTGGAGTTCCTTCAATAGCTCAGTTCATCGGTAATGTAAACACCTTGAAAGCCAGAACAGCGCTTGCATCTCTGCGTGTGAAAAATATGGTGGCAGCAGACTGGAATAATATCCTTACGCTTGCAAATACCGGGATTCAGAACGGAGACCCTGTGTTTATTATGAAAACTACGCAGGATATAAACAAGTCGTATATCGATCCTCAATTCGGATGGTCAGCTGCCTATGCCAGCGGCAGCGGTGGTACCTATTATATCAGCGAACGCCTTATGCAGGATTTTAATGTCAATGACGAGAGATTCCTTTCAAATATTGACACGTTAGGTTCTCCGGTAGTGAACTTACGCGGCCGAGGACTCGGTTTTGGAACCCGTTGGAATTTAGAAGATGCAGGTGGTACTTGGTGGAGAGCCAATAACACCACGGCAGCAGCACCGTATGTCAACGTATCTGGTTTTGGCGTTGACAACATCTATATGGCGGGTTCGTATGAAGAAAATCAGTTGATGATTGCCGAAGCAAAAATTAACACAGGTGACATCCCCGGAGGCTTGGCGCTGATTGATGGTGTGAGAGCGTATCAACATGCAAACCTGCCTGCATTAAACTCTGCAACGATCAATACCGTGCCGTTGGCCATGGAGGAGATCCGCAAGGAGCGCAGGATAGCGTTGCTTTTTAGAGGCCTTGCCTTTTACGATGCCCGCAGAATGGGTATTACCGATGATGTATCGCTTGGTGGAGGAAGAGCAAATGCCGTAGTGCTTTCGGCCGATCCGAATACCGGAAATACTATTGTGAATACACATGCATTTATCAACTACAATTATCTTCCTTATTTTGATGTACCTCAAAACGAGTTGGACTTTAATGTAGAAATAGGAAGTACCCCAGTGAAGACGACTATTTTGCAATAAGAAAAAATCCACTTCAACAAAGAAGGCCACCAATTTGGTGGCTTTTTTATTTATAAAACTCCCGACATCATTTTGAGTTGCGGGATTGCTGTAACCTCACGGCTCATAAAAGCAATGACGATTATTAACAGACTCGGCTAAGCCTTACTCCGATCATCTGAACTGCCGATTGCTCAGTCAGAACCTCCATTTACTCAACTACCAGAATCTTGAAAGGAAAGTTTCCCCTTCTTCCTGTTCTTAAATTTTTTTAAGGACCTAAACTAAAACCTAAAACGTATGAAGAAGTTTTTACTAATGTGCTTCTCATTCGGCTTCGCGCTCAGTGTCTGGGCACAAGACCGGGTGGTGACTGGCAAAGTAACATCTGCCGAAGATGGATCAGCTTTACCCGGTGTAAATGTGATAGTCAAAGGAACTACAAGAGGTAGTGTTACCGATTCAAATGGACAGTACTCGGTGACAGTGTCTGCATCGGGAGCTAACCTTGTTTTCTCTTTTATTGGGCTCACAACTCAGGAAATTGAAATTGGGGAGCGTTCGGTTGTTGATGTTCAACTTGGTCTTGACATAAAACAGCTGTCAGAGGTGGTAGTAACCGGCGTTGGTGTTGCCACAGACAAGAAGAGGCTTGGCATTTCGGTAGAATCCATTAGCAGCGATAAATTGCCGACTATACCAACATCTTCAATCGATCAAGCATTAGTAGGGAAGATTGCGGGTGCCCAAATATTCTCTACATCCGGAGCTCCGGGAAGTCAAGTTAGCATTCAACTAAGGGGTATTAATACCCTTTCAGGAGGGACACAGCCACTGATTATGGTGGATGGAATAGAGATGGCATCAACAACTCTTAATCAGTTGGATTTGAATAATGTTGATAAAATTGAAGTAGTTCAAGGTGCCGCAGCAGCCACTATTTACGGAGCCCAGGGTGCGAACGGGGTCATTCAAATATTTACAAAAAAAGGTAAGGAGGGCCCCGCTCAAGTTCAGGTTTCTTCAAGAGTCAGTTTTGATACTCCTCTTAATGTGGGGAACCTTCATCAACCTTACAATAACTCGTTTCAAACCGATACTAATGGCAACGTTTTAGATAATAACAGTGCATTGCTTTCACAGGATCCTTCTACTAGCCTTTGGGGACAACCTTCTTGGTTAACAGGTCCCAATGCAACCAACACAAATAAGTATTCGAATAATACCCAGTATTATGACCATGTAAAGCAATTATTCCAGAAGACCGCAAGAACTGAGAATTACAGCGCTACTATCTCTGGAGGAACTGCTAAAACTGACTACTCTCTATCGGTCTCTAAAAATATTCAGGAAAGTATAATCTATGGTTCGAATACTAGAAACAACTTAACGTTAAATGTCGGTTCTGAGATTTTCAAGAATTTTAAGTTTAGGTTTATAAACCAGGTAATCTATACTGACAACACCGTTGTTCCCGGAAGTGGTATTTCGTCAGCTTTATATACATATCCATTTGCTTCCTTTAAATCTGAGGACCCAGGTGGCAATTTCTTGTTTAAGTTAGGTGGTGCTGGTGCAAACTCAACCAACCCATTGTACCAGTTCCGATATCAACATTATGACACTAAAACAATTGATATTATTCCAACAATCAACCTTAGTTATAAAGTCAATAAGTTTATCGATTTGGATTATAAGTTCGGCATCAATTTTTCAAGCATTAATTATAATAGATATACAGAAAACCAGTCTTTGTTCCCATCAGTTCAGTCGACTGGAATTTATCTTGGACAAAGTATAAATGGAGACATTTCGGAATCAGCCACACGCAAAACGAATCAGAACTCTTTAGCCACCGCAGTTTTGCATTTCGATTTCGCGAAAGACTTTGGATGGAATCTCCCCATAATTTCCACGACACAGTTTAAGTTCGACTGGCGAAAATACCGGACGGATTATCAAACGATGAATTTTGTTGGATTGCCTACCTATACCCCGGTTAACGGAGGTCAGGCATCAGTTAATAATGCTTCTGAGTATTCAGATGAGTTTATCACCTACGGATATTTATTCAATGAAAAATTGGAGTATAAAAACTTAATCGGCGTTTCTGGAGGATCTAGATCAGATTACTCTTCCGTTTTTGGTCAAGCTAAAACGCCATTCACCTTTCCAAGGTTCGATGGCTATTTAAGAGTCTCAGAATTTGGTTTCTGGAATTCGCTAAGAGGGGTTATTTCTGATTTCAAACTGAGAGGTGCTTATGGCCAAGCGGGAATTCAGCCTGTAAACTACTTTGGTGCAACAGGTGTAACATTACCAAATCATTATTTAAGATTAGTAACGTTAAATTCGGGAGCTTACACGAACGGAAATTATTTGAATATCAATTCTGTCTCAAGTAACACTAAACTGAATGTTGAAAATTCAATTGAGAAAGAATACGGATTTGATTTAGGGCTTACGCCTAACTCCGGTGGTAACTTCTTTAGTTATATCGGTTTTAATTTTACTGCATGGCAGCGGCAAGGTAAAAATGTTGTTTGGCCTCAGGCGTTAGCTCCTTCTTCAGGGTTGAGTCAAATTTATACAAACTACGTAGGCCTATCATCAAATGGTATCCAGTTTACTTTGGACGCTCAGATTTACGATACCCCTACCTTCGGCTGGGAACTTGTGACCACCTTTGGTCATACTTTGTCTAAGTTAGATAATACCCTTGACGGGAAAAGTATCCCGCTTCCATATAGTGGTGGTGGAACCTACACATTGACACCAGGGCAGCCTATTGGAACTTTATATGGCTACAAGGCGATAACGAATCTTTCTCAAAAAGACCCTTCGGGAAATTTTTATATCGATCAGACAAAATTAGCCAATTATGAAATTGTGAATGGAATAGTTGTGAATACTGCTACCAGAGGAGCGCAGTTTACTTCTGATAAATATAACCTTGGTAACACTCAACCCATGTTTAACGCATCATTTACCAATACCTTCCATTACAAAAACTATCTTAATTTTTCTTTCCAAGTTGACTGGATTTACAAGCAAGTAACCTACAACTCTACTAAAGAATGGATGTATTCAGAAGGTCTGCATGGAGATTATGATAAAGCAGTTAAGATTGGTGGGGAGACCAAACCCTTTACAGCTTATTATAAGTCGTTCTACGATGCATCGGAAAGCAACGGAACGAAAGATTATTTCCTTGAAAGTTCTTCTTTTGTTCGGTTAAGAAACGTGAATGTGGCTTTTGACCTTGCTAAGGTATTCAAGATGCCATTTAAAAAATGCCAGATAATATTGACTGGAAGAAACCTATTGACAATTACTAAATATACCGGCTTCGACCCTGAGGCTAATGTAAATACTTCAGGTGGAGGCACTGGTTCAGCTGCAGGACAAATTGCAACTCAAAGAGGCTTGGATTTGTGGGCCTTCCCTAATTTCAAATCATATCAGGTTGGAATAAATTTTGGTTTATAATTCAAAAAACGCACAATTATGAAACGCATTAATAATAAAATTATAGTCATTTGGATATTGATGGGCGTGGGTTTATTTATCCAGTCATGTCACATCGGTGTAACTGATCCTAATCAACCCACTACTGATGTATTGAATTCTGCAGTGGGTATCTTGGCTTTTGCAAAAGGAGGACCTTATAACGGTGCATTTAGTAGCGGTACCAGTGCAAGTTATTATCCTACCTTGGATGATGCCTTGGGAGAGGGTGAACTTTCAATTGTTCAGGCCTTTTATGAATCAATGGGGGACCTAATTTTTTGCCCATACGGAAATAGCGATTTTAAATTTCTAGACAACCCGACGAGTTGGGTTTTGGATGATGGGTCAACTGTTCTTAACCCTATTGGCCAAGGCCAGCCGCACGAAATTAAACTTAGGAACGACCGAGCCTACGGGGCTACTAATAGTATGCTGCACGAATGGACATATATGTATGTGCTGAATAATAACGCTAATCAATTACTTGCGGACATTGATGGAACGACTTTTACAGGTGATCAAACCACTATTAAAGCAGTTCTCAAAGCTTGGGCCTATTGGTGGAAGGGATATGCGTATTCAAAAATCGGATCGTTATACATCGCAGGCGTTATAGACGATATGCCCAATCAAACTAATGGTAACTATGTAACAAATGCAGCGATTTTAACCGAAGCCACAAAAAACTTTAACGCTGCAATTACGGTGCTTCAGACGCTGAGTGTTAATGACGCTTATACTAATACACTTCAGACAATTATTCCAGGTACTAGTCTATCAGGAAGTGCGTATATGAACGCGGGTGTACCTACACCTACAGAGTGGATACATAGCATCAATACCATGATGGCCAGAAATATTGTTGCAAACAGCAGAGTCGCTGACCTTCAAGCTTCTGATTGGAATAAATGTTTTAACACTTACCAACGGAGGATTGAAGCAGAAGGAAGTAGCCTTTGTTGTTAGGTCATTTGGTGATGATACAAAGTCCCCAGTTGGCAAGGACGATGGCACGCCAGGTCTTTTGTGCGCCATTGGAGGATCAGGAGGTTACGGTAGTAGTACATTCTTTATTAGCGAACGATTTGTTCAGGATTTCAGATCAGGAGACAAAAGACTTGCACAGAACATAGGTGATCTTGGTAGTTCTGCCTTTATTAATGCCCGCAGCAGAGGTATTAGCTTTGGAACAAGATGGTATCTAATTGATGGTGGAAGTGGTGTGGCTGGGACGCTCGTTTATACTCACTCTTCTCAAACAGGTGTAGGCGTTGATGACACTTACATTGGCCCTTCATATGAAGAAAATGTGTTAATGGCAGCTGAGGCTAAAATTAGAACTGGAGATACTAATGGTGGGCTTGCTTTACTTGACCAAGTTAGGACATGGCAGGGGTCTGGATTGGCTGCTATTTCCGGAACAGGACTTACGCAAATTCAGGCTTTGGAGGAATTGAGAAGTGAGAGAAGAGTTGCATTATTTGGAAGAGGCATTGCTTTTTATGATGCAAGACGGCTTGGGATTCTTGACGATGTTTCAAAAGGAGGAGGCCGTACGAATGCGGTCGTGCTCTCTCCAAAAGTCGGTGGAGGATTTATTACAAACATAAAAGCAACAATTAATTATAACTACCTCTCATACTTCGATGTGCCTGCGACCGATGTAGTATTTAATGCACCCGCGACAGGTTCGGCACCAATAGTTTTTAACCCTCATTAATAAATTGATTATTCAATAAAAACGCCGCCATAGTTATAGGCGGCGTTTTTATTTTCATGATTAGTTAATCACTTAAGCATCTTCAGCAACGTACTCAATCTCGCTTTCAAACTTCTCCTGTCTACAATAAAATCAAGGAAGCCGTGCTCCAGCACAAACTCTGCACTTTGAAATCCTTTGGGTAAATCCTTACCAATTGTTTCGCGAATAACGCGTGGGCCTGCAAAGCCTATAAGTGCGCCAGGTTCGGCAATATTAAAATCGCCAAGCATCGCATAAGAGGCAGTGACTCCGCCTGTTGTGGGGTCCGTTAATAATGAGATGTACGGAATCTTAGCTTCATCAAGAAGGGCAAGTTTTGCTGAGGTCTTGGCCATTTGCATCAACGACAATCCTGCTTCCATCATGCGGGCGCCTCCTGAGCGCGAGATCATCAAAAATGGCGCTTTGGTTTTTATTGAATGATCAATCGCACGAGCAATTTTTTCACCCACTACTGATCCCATCGAGCCTCCAATGAAACTGAAATCCATGCACGCAATCACAATATCCGAGCCGGTCATCTTGCCGTAAGCAGTACGCACAGCGTCTTTCAATTGTGACTTGACTTGTGATTCCTTTATTCTTTTAGGATAAGGTTTGGTATCGGCGAACTTAAGTGGATCTGCCGATTCCATTTTCTCATCCAACTCAGTAAACTCATTGTTGTCAAACAAGACTTCAAAATACTCTTTCGACCCGATTTTTACATGATGCTCTTCCTCGGGCACAACATAAGCGTTGTTTTTCAACTCGCGCGTATGAATGATTTTTCCTCCAGGTGATTTGAACCACAAGCCATCGGGTACTTCCCGTTTTGCTTCGGTGGGGGTAAGAATTCCTTTATCTGTCCGTTTAAACCAAGGCATTCGTAAATAGGTTAGTTAGAAAACTTGAGAATGAAGAGCACTTGACTAATCATTCTTCAATTAAGCGATGTCAATACTCTGGTCGAGATAGACATCTTGTATCGCATTCAAAATCTCAACACCTTCTTTCATCGGACGTTGAAAAGCTTTTCGTCCGGAGATCAATCCCATACCGCCGGCTCTTTTGTTGACAACGGCTGTACGCACTGCATCGGCCATATCGCTTGATCCTTTTGAATCTCCACCTGAATTAATCAGACCGGCACGACCCATATAGCAATTAGCCACCTGGTAACGGCACAAGTCAATCGGGTGATCTGAAGTCAGTTCGGTATAAATCCGCTCGTCTAATTTTCCGTAGCTGCTTCCACCAGTATTAAGCGCTTTGTAGCCTCCGTTGTTTTCAGCTAATTTTTGTTTGATAATGTCGGCTTGTATGGTTACTCCCAAGTGATTGGCCTGTCCGGTCAAGTCTGCTGACACGTGATAGTCAATTCCGTCTTTTTTGAAGGCATTGTTGCGGGTATAGCACCACAAGATCGTTGACATGCCAAGAGAATGTGCTTCTTCAAACGCTTTTGCCACTTCTTGTATCTGGCGGGTAGATTGATCCGATCCAAAATAGATCGTAGCGCCAATTGCTACGGCACCAAGATTCCAGGCATCGCGGACAGAGCCAAACATGATCTGATCAGCTTTGTTGGGATAGGTGAGCAATTCATTGTGATTTACTTTTACAATGAATGGAATTTTATGTGCGTATTTTCTTGACATCATTGCCAAGCCACCGAAAGTGGTCGCTACGGCATTACATCCGCCTTCAATTGACAGTTTTATGATATTCTCCGGATCGAAATAGATCGGATTTTTTGCGAAAGAAGCGCCTGCACTATGTTCAATACCCTGATCGATCGGCAAAATAGAAAGGTATCCTGTGCCACCAAGTCTGCCATGGTCAAACAGGGTTTGAATGCTGCGAAGAACTTGCGTACTCCGGTTAGATTGCATAAAAATGTTATCTACAAAATCTGGGCCGGGCAAATGAAGTTGGCTCTTGGAAATGGTTTTGCTTTTGTGCGTTAAAAGTGACTCAGCGTCTTTGCCGAGGAGTTCTGTGATTTTGGTTTTAGACATATCAGGTTTTTAAAAAGTAAGAGGACAAATATAATGTTTCAGCGGTTGTTGATCAAAGCCAGACTAGAGGTCGAATCAGAAGCAAAAAAACCCATCTCGTTTGAAATGGGTTTGAATTTTTTATCGATTTGCTTATGCAGGCTGTCCTACAGTTGCCAATTTTTCTTTAATCCGGGCGCTCTTGCCGTGACGGCCTTTCAAGAAGTATAATTTAGCCCTGCGAACCTTGCCGGCTTTAACGAATTCAATTTTATCTATGCTTGGGCTTAGTATCGGGAAAATACGCTCAACACCAACACCATTGGAAACCTTGCGTACGGAGAAACTCTCACCATTGCTTCCTGTGCCACGACGATACAATACTACGCCTTGAAATTGCTGGATACGTTCCTTATTTCCTTCGCTGATTTTCACGTGCACATTTACCGTATCACCGGCTTTAAAAGCTGGAACTGAAGTCCTCTTGGCTGCCAGTTCTTGTTCAACAAACTTAATTAAATCGGCCATAAAACCCTTTTTTAAAATGGACTGCAAATGTATGAGAAGAATGTCACAATTCTAAGCCTGTAATAGAATTATTTAGAAGCAGAGGCTCGAAAAACCTCAATCCTGGGTCATTCCGGGCCTTTTTTTTCGTGTTCGTTCGAGGGCCTGTTCATAGCGCCACTGGGTAATTTTTGCCTCATGGCCTGAAAGGAGCACTTCCGGAACTTTCCAACCCTTGTATTCGGCCGGCCGGGTATAGACGGGAGGCGCAATAAGTCCATCCTGAAAGGAATCTGTAAGTGCAGAAGTTTCGTCTGATAAAACTCCCGGCAACAGCCGTATTATTGAATCGCACAGTACCGCGGCAGCCAACTCACCGCCCGAAAGCACATAATCTCCAATACTGATTTCGCGTGTGATCAAATGCTCACGAACCCGTTCATCTACACCTTTATAATGTCCGCAAAGCATAATAAGGTTCTTTTTTAGGCTAAGTTGGTTTGACAAAGACTGATTTAGCATTTCCCCGTCAGGGCTCATATAAATAATCTCATCGTAGCTACGGTGCTCCTTGAGAGAGGTAATACATCGATCGATAGGTTCTATCATCATCACCATACCGGCACCACCGCCAAAAGCGTAGTCATCGGTGGTGCGATGTTTATTGGTAGAAAAAGGCCGCAGATCGTGTATTACTGTTTCTACAAGACCTTTGTCCTGCGCCCTCTTCAGGATTGAATCAGAGAATGGACTTTCGAGTAATTGGGGAAGGCAAGTAATGATGTCGATACGCATAGTGTAAAGGTACGAACTACGATTTTACGAAACTTGAATGTGGCTTCATTCGGGTCTCACGTCTTTCGTAATTCGTACCTTCAAAAATTACTTTTTGTCAACCACAATGCGATTGTCGCGGTTGGCAAGTTCCCAAGCTGTGTAGAAAACAATTTTGTCGCGCTTAGCCAAGAGGTCAAAATCGATCTTGCTTACTTCATCGCTGGGCTTGTGATAGTCTTCATGTATTCCATCGAAATAGAAAATGATAGGCACATTATTCTTGGCAAAATTCCAATGGTCACTGCGCTTGTATAGGTTAGTCGGATGGTTTTCATCGTTATAAGTATAATCGAATTCAAGTTGCGTGTAGGTTTTGTTATTGCGCTCATTGATTTCGTGCAGTTCGCTAGACAGTTTATCAGAGCCGATTACATAAACATAATCAGGCTTACCGTTGTGTTCGGCATCTTTGCGGCCTACCATGTCAATGTTCAAATCGGCAACTGTATTGGCTAAAGGAAATACGGGGTGCTCCACATAATATTGCGAACCGAACAGACCTTCTTCTTCTCCGGTCACAGTCATAAATAAAATACTTCTGCGTGGGCCATGGCCCTCTTTCTTAGCCTGAGCAAATGCTTTTGCCAATTGTAAAACGCTCACCGTGCCAGAACCATCATCATCAGCACCATTGTTTACTTTATCGTCGCCTTCATGCAAACCGATATGATCAAAATGTGCGGAGATAACAATGAGCTCGTCTTTCTTATCCGTGCCTTCGAGATAACCCAGCATGTTTTCAGATTTCACGGTTTTTGTTTCCATTGATACCTGATAAACGATACGACTTGGTTTGATCTTGGCTAAAGCTTTTTTTGAAGCTTCCTCGGAAGTAGCCTTCATTAGTTTTTCAAAGGGAGTGTTGAAAATTTTAACAGCGATTGATTGATCAATTAAGAATGTGCCTTTGCTCGCATTAGGATCGGGTTTGTTCAGACTAAGTGAGCCTGTTCCAAAAAAACCTTTGAGTTGTTCTGCAAATGGCTTAAACTCTTCGGGTTTGCCACCAGAAACTACAAATACAATGCGCGCACCTTTATCGCGAGCTAGCTTTGTCGACTGTCTCATTTTTCCCATAGCCTCAAACGAGAGCGACGGGTTGAAGATGACAACGGCTTTGTCCTTCACATCAACATAAGCATAGTCAGCCTCGGTGCCGTTGCCTGCATAGACAGCATCTATTGAGATTTCGCCACCGCTATCGGTCTGCCCCAAGTAAACAATCTCATTGAAATTGTTGTATCGTGTAACGCCTGACTTCATATAAATTTCTCCCGGTTTCATTGATGTCAACTCGACAGGCATATAGTGTGAGCCATTGACAGGCGCAACGAGGCCGAGGTTTTCAAAGTGGCTATTGATAAATGCTGCTGCCATCTTTTGCCCACGTGTTCCTGTGTACCGGCCTTCCATTGCATCTGATGCGATGATAGAAAGGTTTTCTTTCAGATCAGCGGGTGTGATCAATTGGGCATACTGCGTAGCCACTGTGGTTTGTTGCGCAAAGGCAACCTGCGAAAGCAGAAATGCCAGGCCGAGAAAATTCTTCTTCATGAATAATAGTTTAGTTTAAAATATGTGACGTATTGTCTTTTTGAAAGGTTGCAAAGATAATTGTTTTGAGAAAAGCGATGTCACGCATTATTAGTTAGTGGATAAGCCCTGATTGTAAAGGTGTTTTTGCAGTTCGGCAGCCGCAATGATAAACTATACTTTAGCAACAATTAATTCAAGAAGCCTCAACTGATTTCGGGCCCTGACGAGATTTTGCTCAGGATAAGTAACATGGTAGTAGGTATTGCCACGCAAGAAATCGGCCAGCATTCGAAGCTCCATAATGTACGTCATCATTTTACCGGCAAATGGAATGGACTTCTTTTCTTCTTCACTGAGTACATTGCCCATTTCAAAAAGATAACCTTTGAGCAAGGCATCATATATTGATTTTCTGAATACAACTTTTGATATGTCTTTCTCTTCTTCGGTTGCCGGACTAACAAAAGTGCGAACCATGTCGCCGAGATCATATATGAAATACCCGGGCATGAGCGTATCAAGATCTATGGCACAAGCCGCTTTTCGCGAAATAGAGTCAAACAGAATATTGTTCACTTTGGTATCGTTGTGCATGATGCGCAAAACCAGACTTCCTTTTTTTATCAAGTCATTATATTCCATTACAAGAAATTCAAAAGCTTTGGTCTGAGCAATTTCCTTTTCTGCGGCGCGTACTACTTCGGGTTTTGCATTGTGAAGTGCTTCTTCGAATTGTTGGTAGCGCCATGCTAAATCATGGAATCGATCGAGTGTGGGTTGGAAAAGCGAGACATCAACACCATTTAGGCTTTTGGTTAATTGTCCAAATCCTTTGGCTGCTTCAAATGCTTCTTGTTCTGAGCTTACTTCATCGATTGTAAAAGAATTTTCTATCAAGGAATAAAGCCGCCACGGAAATCCATCATCGTCATAATGCAAATCATTCCCATTTAGATCGGGGATGGTTTGAGGAAATGGATAATCGGGATGATGCTGCTTCAAATATTGAAATGCAGTCCGATTGTTAGAAGCGATGATTTCGGGACGGGTAAAAACATTTTTATTTACCCGCTGCAGCACGAATTTTTTCTCGCCAGTTACTTTAAAGGTTTTATGAATGTGCCCTGATCCGAGGGGTGATATTTCTACTGGCTCAGAAACACGAAATACTTTTAAAATTTCTTTGACTCCTTTCACAAGTCGTAATCACCAAAGCTTGGCCGGGTACTTGCCTGCGGCCACCAGCTCCTTTATTTTTCCTGATACTATCTCTTTGTCTTCTTTGTAGGTTACTCCAAACCACGTGTTGCCGCCCGAAATCACCTTTACTTTGCCAAGCCCCTTCTCAATCATATCATTCACTACTAACGGGATGAAAAATTCTGATTTCACGTTTTGGTGGTTGGCTTTCAAAAACTGATGAAACATCTGTTCGGTTAGTGACATGATGGAGGGATGAAACCCCCAGAAGTTCATTGAGGTTGGCGTTTCGGGGCTAAGTTCCAAATCGCCGCTTTTTTCTTTAGAAATGATTTTTCCGTTTTCTTTTACAACGGTCGTTCGTTCGACAACACTTTTCAGGAAGCCGTTGGCATCACGCTCGCCGCAGCCGCGCGAAACACTACCGTGATCAGACAACACATTCTTTAAAGTGTAACCAACCATGGCATGAGCACCTGTTTCGTTCTTAAAGAAATCAGCAGTAGCAGCAAAAGCATCAAGGCCATAAAAGTCATCGGCATTGATTACTGCAAAAGGCTCATTGATTACTTCTTTGGCGCAAAGCATGGCGTGGCTTGTGCCCCATGGTTTTGTACGTTCAGAATTCAAAAATTCTTTGGGAACGAAGGTGTCGAGCGATTGGATGACAAACTCAACATCGACTTTGCCTCGCAGTCGCGGCATAAACATCTCTTCAACGGTATCTCGAATTTCATCGCGCACAATAAAAACAACTTTTGTGAACCCCGCGCGGATGGCATCGAATAAGGAGTAGTCCATTATGGTTTCGCCTGAAGGTCCAAAGCCATCGATCTGTTTGATGCCACCGTAGCGGCTACCCATGCCCGCTGCGAGCACCAACAATGTGAGTCTTTTTTGTACAGCCATTGAAGTTTGAATTTTTTAAGTTAAATCGAATGAAATTAACGATTCAAAAGTAGAGTTTTATAGTCATATTCAAACGTCAAAAAAATGCCTTCTTCTAAAAATTATGTTTTGTCCATTACGATTATCGGGATATTGTTTTTCATTTTCGGATTTATCACTTGGCTAAACGGCACGCTCATTCCATTTTTAAAGCTTGCTTGTGATCTCCATTCCGATGCCCAGGCGCTGCTGGTCACTTTCGCATTTTACATGGCTTATTTTTTCCTTGCTATTCCCTCATCGTTCATACTTAATAAAACTGGCTACAAGAAGGGGATGGCCTTAGGCTTGTTAGTGATGGCGGTGGGAGCAGTGATCTTTGTGCCGGCAGCCAGCGGCCGAAGTTTTGGGTTATTCCTTACCGGACTCTTTGTGCAGGGAATGGGATTGTCACTTCTACAAACGGCTTCGAATCCTTATGTTTCTGTGATTGGTCCGATTGAGTCAGCAGCACAACGCATAAGCATCGTTGGTATCTGCAACAAAGTAGCGGGAGCATTGAGTCCCATTATTCTTGGCGCAATTGTGCTCAAAGGAGCAAGCGAAGTGGAGGCAAAGCTTGCGTCTGCCACTGACGCCAGCCAGCGTGATCAACTCTTGCAAGAGCTTTCAAACCGCGTGATTGCCCCATATATCATTATGGCCATCGTGCTTGCTGTCATTGCATTGATGACTTGGTTTTCGGCACTGCCTGAAATTGAAAGCGGTGGTGAAGATGCCTCCGAAGATTCTTTGAGTAAGGGAAAAAATTCCATTTTTCAATTCCCTCATTTGTTACTCGGTGCCTTGTGTCTTTTTTTATATGTGGGTGCTGAAGTAATGGCGGGCGATGTAATCGGTCAGTATGGACGATCAATGGGCATGAGTCTGGATGAAACAAAAAGCTTTACATCGTATACACTTGTATCGATGGTGGCGGGGTACATCATTGGAATTGTTGCAATTCCAAAATACATCAAACAAGACATCGCCCTGCGGATATGTGCAGTCCTTGGGGTAGCGTTAACTACAGTAGCTTTTTTTGCCCATGGGTATATTTCTATTCTATTCATTGCGCTACTTGGTCTGGCTAACTCACTGATGTGGCCTGCGATTTTTCCTTTGGCTATTGAAGGGTTGGGAAAGTTTACAAAACTCGGAGCAGCTTTTCTGATTATGGGTATTGCCGGTGGAGCGATCATTCCGCAGATTTATGGACAGATGATTAAAGCATTGCCGGTTCAAACTGCTTTTTTTGTTTGCACGGCTTCATGCTATCTCTACATTTTATTTTATGCTATTAAAGGACACAAGGTTGGTAAAAAAGTAACTGTATGAAAAAAATTATTCTTCTGGCTCTGAGCTTCGTATTTTATAAAATTGAGGCTCAGGAATTCTACAAAGCAAAAGACCTCACCGGTGAGAATCTTTTTACAACTAATTGTGAAGGGCCTTGTGTAGACAAGCGCGGAGATCTGTTTGTAGTCAATTTTCAAAAAGACGGAACGATCGGACTCGTTCACAACGATGGCACCGTTGAGGTGTATGTGACATTACCTGAAGGAAGCATAGCCAACGCTATTCAGTTTGACAAAGAAGGAGATATGATGCTGGCCGATTTTACGGGGCACAACATTTTAAAAGTAAATTCCAAAACCAAAAAAATTTCTGTGTATTCGCACAGCGACCAGTTCAATTCGCCCAATGACATTTGTTTCAATAAGAAAGGCCAGTTGTTTGCCTCTGATCCCAACTGGAAAGACAGCACTGGTAAACTTTGGCGAATAGATACCGATGGCAAAGCTGTGTTGCTTGAAGAACATATGGGAACGACCAACGGTATTGAACTAAGTCCGGATGAAAAAACTCTTTATGTCAATGAAAGTATTCAACGGATGGTCTGGGCGTATGATGTAGATGAAAAAGGAAACGTGAGCAACAAGAGAAAATTTTTCGAGTTTCCGGACTTTGGCCTTGATGGAATGAAGTGTGACAGTGAGGGCAACTTATTTGTAACACGTTACGACAAGGGCGCAGTTGTAATACTCTCTCCGCAAGGGAAACAGTTGCGTGAAGTTTTTATCAAAGGAAAAAAGACAAGTAATATTGCTTTTGGCGGCCTCGATGGAAAAACCTGCTACGTTACCTTGCAAGATCGCAAGTGTGTAGAAACTTTTCGATCAGAGACCAGAGGAAAATCATTCCCCGCCAAATAGTTAGTTCCGGGCTTCGCGATTGCGATCGACCCAAAAGGCAAACAATACAAAAACCCATTGCAGTTGTGCCGACCACGCCAGAGCCGAAACACTAGGTGGTGGTGGGCCAAGGCCGCTGCTCAGGTGGATGAGCGCCAATAAAATAACTAATGTCCAGAGTCCGTATTTGCCTGCAGCATTTTTTGCCGATGTAGCAAGTAGATAATATCGTACCCCAATGATGTAAATAATTCCTTCGAGGATAGCCGTTATCCAAAAATAATTCCACAGGCCAAAACCAACCTTTGGTGAATCGCCCGGATACAACGGGAGATCAGGCATGTGAACAATCAGGTCGATGAACCAATGGCTTACTACAAGGGCACCAAGAATAATTGCATTCTTAACATTCTTTTTAAAAAGCCAATAGACAAAGCCGAAAAGAAATCCCCATCCAAGTACAGTGAGCAAACTGTGGGTGATCGGGTAATCAACAAAGTCAAGCGGAGTGACACCGTTTGGAGTTATAACTACGTGCTCAATATCCAGCAACAACAATGTGGGCCAGAGCAAATCCACAAACTGGACAGCAATAAAAAGTAATCCGAGCGAAATGACGGGCGTGGCTTTTTTCATGCCTAACCCGAGACCAAAGTGACCGATGAACATAATTAAATTTAGGTTAAATTACTTTTGACTATTCGATGCAAGAATAAAAAATGTCAGTGATCAATCAAATAACACTCGCCCGGTAATGCTTCTTCCCAGAGTAATTTCATCGGCATACTCAAGGTCACTGCCCACCGACACGCCTCGTGAGATTGAAGTGACTTTTAAATTCAAGTCTTTCAGTTTGCGATTGATATAAAATGCGGTGGTGTCGCCTTCCATTGTGGGGCTGAGCGCAAGTATAACTTCTTTGACTTCGATTTTTTGAGTAAGGCGACTGACCAATTGTTCAATCTTTAATTCTGAAGGACCGATGCCGTTCATGGGCGAGATCACCCCACCAAGCACATGATATACCCCAATATATTGCGAAGTGTTTTCGATGGCCATCACATCATTACAGTCTTCAACGATGCAAAGCACAGACTTATCGCGCCGGTGACTGCGGCAGATGCTGCATTCGTCTTCGTCAGAAATATTGAAACATGTTTTGCAGAATTTGATGTTGGTTCGAAGTTTATTAAGCGACTCTGTGAGCGCTAGCGTTCGGTTTTCATTCTCTTTTACCAGATGAAGCACTAAACGCAAAGCCGTTTTTTTTCCGATGCCCGGCAGCTTGGAAACTTCATTAACGGCATCTTCAATCAGTTTGGAAGGATATTCCATCAGAGTATTTTGGCATCGATGCCTTCTTCGCAGATCGCTTCACGCATGGGTTTCAATTCGTCAAAGGAACCGGTGCGCACGGTGCACTTGCCCTTATAGTGAATGAGCCAGGTACATTGTTCGGCTTGCTCTGGTGTATGCTTGCACACGCGCATAAGTGTGGCAATAACATGTTCAAACGTGTTGAAATCATCGTTGAACACGACAAGATCTTTCACTTCTGTTATCTCAATCGCTTCCAGTAAGTCAACTAATTCTTGTTCGCGTTCAGACGGAATCATCATCTTAGCAGAATTGTTTTCCAAAATTAAAAAAAAATAACAAGTTTTAGTGTTTATAAAAGCAGATGACTCCATTTTTTGTTAGCAGTATTATCCTGGTTTATTTCATAGCACTGATCGTCATTTCATATTTTACTTCTAAAGGCGCAGACTCAAACACTTTTTTTACAGCGCATCGCCAGTCGCCATGGTATTTGGTGGCTTTTGGCATGATTGGCTCATCCCTGTCAGGCGTTACGTTTGTTTCAGTTCCGGGCAATGTAGGCAAAGTAGGGTTTGCTTATTTCCAGGTAGTACTCGGCTACTGGGTTGGCTACTGGATTATCATTCTCGTGTTGATGCCTTTGTATTATCGGTTAAAAGTAATATCAATTTACACTTACCTGGAGCAGCGCTTTGACGTATGGTCTTACAAAACAGGAGCGCTTGTTTTTTTAATTGGTCGGTCAATTGGTTCTTCCCTTCGCCTTTTTCTTGCAGCTACTGTGTTGCAACTTTTTTTATTCAACGCATGGGGAGTTCCTTTTTTTGCAACGGTGGCAGCCACCATCGCGCTGATCTGGATTTATACTTTTAAAGGTGGCGTAAAGACCATTATCTGGACTGATACATTTCAGACTTTCTTTTTGGTGGGCGCAGTTATCATTACTGTATGGCAAATTTCAGACAAGCTTGGTTTTTCATTTTCAGATTTGATAGTGGCTATCCGCCAATCTGGAAATGCAACAATTTTTCATTTTGAAAATGCGAACTCTACACTGTTCTTTCCAAAGCAGTTTTTCGGTGGCATGTTTATCACTATCGCAATGACAGGTCTTGATCAGGAGATCATGCAGAAAAACCTTACTTGTAAAACATTGGGCGATGCACAAAAGAATATGTTTTGGTTTAGCATCACGCTGGTGATTGTGAATTTGCTTTTTCTTACACTTGGAGCGTTACTGTTTATTTATTGCGGTCAAAAAGGAATTGCTATCCCCGAATTAACAGATGAATTATTTCCTCGTCTTGCGCTTAATGAACTTGGGCCGCTGGTTGGCATTTTATTTTTGCTCGGCATTATAGCTTCATCCTATGCCAGCGCCGATTCGGCCTTGGCAGGACTGACGACTTCCTTTTGTATTGACTTTTTGAATTTTAAAGACAAAGACGAAGCAAAGAAGCTGAAACAGAAATTTATTGTACACCTCGGCTTCTCTGTTTTATTTTTAATCATCATCCTTGTCTTTAAAGAATTGAATGAAAAAACAGTGATCGATGCGGTGCTCAATGTTGCCGGGTATACTTATGGGCCGCTGCTTGGTTTATTTTCGTTTGGGATTTTTACGAAACGAAAAGCTGGAGGGAAACTTGTGCCTGTGATCTGTCTGATTTCACCGGCGATTTCATACTTGCTTAGCCTTCATTCAGCCGAATGGTTTTCGGGTTATAAAATCGGGATTGAGGTACTTATCATTAATGGCCTCGTTACATTTGGCGGATTGTGGCTGATTTCAAAAAAGGAGAAATAGAAAGGGCCGCCAGACAAGCGGCCCAATCCGATCAAAACCAACCAACAACACAAACCAACGTCTTAAAGGTATTCTCAGCGTGAGCTACCTTTTGATGTATTGAAATTCTTCAACGTGATCTCCGTGCGTTACTTTGATTTTGTAAGTACCGGATTTCACATCGCAGAAATTGATGATCATTTTTCGCTTGTACATTTTCTGACGAGTAACATATTCGCCATTAGTTGCCTGCACCTCTACGGTTGCGCCTTTCCAATTTTTATTCACTTTAAAAACAAACAGGTTTTTCTGATGGGCCGAAATCACATGAACTGGCGCCTCTGTTGGAACAGCAAAAACGGTAGCTGCAGCAGTAAGCAAACTCAAACTGACGGCAATGGCGAGGGGCGTTTTCATGTGTTTGTCTTTTAGTGTACAAACCCAATGACGAACACTGTGCCATGAAAGGGAAGTGTAAAATTGAAGGAATTTAAAGGCTCAGAGATTTCTGTTTGTCCCTGATTGGGAAGTAGTTTCCCGTCATATCAGCTCTTGGGAAGGATCCCAGAACCTTTTCTGAAAGTCAACGACCTTATCCTTCACCACTTTCACGCCTTCCTTCTCCAATTTTTTCTGCATTGAAGAGGGTGGATGAAAGTGATGCTTGCCGGTAAGTAGGCCCTGGCTATTGACAACCCGGTGCGCGGGGATATTTTTTTCAGTATGTGCTGCGTTCATAGCCCAGCCAACCATTCGCGCGCTCATTTTTGTGCCAAGATATTTGGCAATCGCGCCATAACTCGTCACTTTTCCTTTGGGGATTAGTCTGGCCACTTCATGGACATCTTCAAAGAAGTTGTGACGGGTTTTTCGAGTGACCTTTTTGCTCATGCCAATGTAGGATACGGTTGTAGATTGCAGATTTTAAAAAACGGCCAAAGCATTACCTTTACGCCTCAAATTTATAAAAGAAATGAAGTTGAGGGTATTGCTTTCCTTCTTTGCTATGGTTCCGGGCTTACTTGGTGCACAACAATTGATTTTTCCCAGCACAGAAAACTGGAACCAAATTAAGGAAGGGCAGACGCTTTCGTTTCAGGTGAAGGTGAATGATCCGTTGATGCCTAGATACTCTTTGGAAGGAATTAATGGTTATACAATTCAATTTGACACTCTTGGAAATTTCTCTTGGAAGCCCTCGTTTGATTTGGCAGACCGCCTTGAGAAACAAAAAGAAATAAGTTTGATTTTTCAGGCTGAATGGAAAGACGGACGCAAGGTTCGGACAACAACTAATTTTACGATCCTACATCAAAATCGCCCACCCGAAGTAGATGAGCTTCCCACCTTTTATGTAAAACAAGCTACGCTCAATCGTTATCAAATTTCGTCAGACTATGTCCATGATCCTGATGGCGACCCTTTGGTCTTTAAAGTTTCGCCTTCACAGTTGCTTGAAGGGATGAGTTTGTCTTCTTCCGGCTTGCTTACCTGGACACCGTCGCGCAACCAATTTAATAGCCTGAAAAGTAATCCGATCACAATCGAGTTCACAGCTCAGGATCAACCGGAAAAAGCTGAGGCAACAGGCAAAATAAAAGTAGCACAAACTCAACTCGACCTTCCTCCAGGGATGCTGCTTGTGCCGGGCGATACCAGCTTTACGATTAAGGAGAATGAACGGATCAATTTTAAAATCTATGTTTTGGATCCCAATGGAGATGACGATGTGTTGAACGCTGGCTTTTTATGTTCAGACGACCGGGTGCCCAAGACGTGCTTTATAGCAAATACAAATGTGCAATATGAATTTACCTGGTCTCCGGGATATCAGTTTACAGACGATGCCGAGAAATTTCGCAACACCGAAATAATTTTCTTTGCAGTAGATAAATCAAACAACCGTGTTCAAAGAAAAGTGCGGGTGAAAGTTGTGGATACTGAAAACCTGGAAGAGAAGGATAAATTTTTATATCAAAAGTACAGTGGCACATTGATGCAAGCCAAAGCACTGCTGGAACAATTGCATGAAAAACATAAAAAGCTCGAAAGAGATTACCGGCAGGCTAAAAAGGGAAAGAAGAACAGATCAATTTTTGGCGCATCTCTTGGTGCAACGTCTGCAGTATCTTCTGCTTTTGTGACAGGCGCAAATGACCTGAAAGCGATAACGGTGATTGGAGGCTCTACGACTGCTACACTGGGAACCTTAGAAGCCACCGAAGTACTGGGCAAATCCAAAAATGATATTATGGATTTGATTAAGAGTGAAACTGAAATTCGTAATCAGCTACAACTTGAAGGAGACATTTTTGCACGAAAATATGCTCTGAAGTCCAGCCGAAGATCTCCCGATTTTGATAATGACCGCGATAAATTTCTTCCGATTTTAAATCATCAAAAACTTCCTACTCTAGAACTCGATGCATCCAAGCCATTGACTACAACAAAGTACGATGCCAAAGAGATGAAGAAGACTTTCGCAGATTTTAGCGAAGAGTAACTCGAAAATTGATTTTGCAATTTCAAATTGAAGTCCACCAGGTTTTATTTGGATAAGAAGAGTTTAAAACTACTGGCTCGCCAATCATTGGTGTGGTAATAGATTGATTGATTTCTACAGCCATCTTCACCACCCGCTTGATAGAATCATCCCACGGATGAAAAGCCAACTCAAACTTAGCCCAGTGCACCGGCATTAAAATTTTAGCATTCAACTCTTTCGCCGCCAAGGCAGTCTGCTCCGGAAGCATATGTATATAAGGCCAGTCTTTTCCATATTGACCACACTCTAATAGAGCTATATCAAACGGACCGAATTTCTCACCAATTTGTTTGAAATGGTTTTCATAACCCGAATCGCCACCAAGAAATAATTTATGACCCTGAAGGTTCAATACAAATGCACTCCATAATGATTTGCCGCGCACAAAGCTGCGGCCTGAGAAATGCCGGGCCGGTACTGCTGTTAGTTCTACTTCAGGAGTAATTCTTTTTGTTTCCCACCAATCGAATTCAGTAATTTTTTCGGGTGCCACGCCCCAGTGTTCTAGATGTGCTCCAACACCGAGAGAAGTGCAAAAGTATTTCACAGAAGAAGCCAGCTGCTTAATTGTTTCATAGTGTAAATGATCATAGTGATCATGCGTAAGCAACACGAGGTCAATTGCTGGTAAATTGACTACGTCATACACATCAGATCCTGCAAAGGGTTTTCCGAAAAAAGAAACCGGCGATGCATGGCCCTGAAGCACAGGATCGACAAGAATTGTAAAACCTTTAGACTTTATCAGGTACGAAGAGTGGCCAAACCAAACGATGATTGGATTTTCATCGTCAAGTTTTTTCAAATCAGTTTCTACTGACGGCAAGGGCCGGGGAGGCTTTACAGATGGCGGCTTGGAAAAAGAGTCCTTAATCATTTGAATATAAGACGCTCCTTTGCGCATCACTTCTGTTGATGTCAAATTTTGAAACGAATTGTTTTTATAGTTGGGTGATTTTAAAATACGCTCCAGCCGCAGGCCTGATGGAATAACTCCGAATTTCTTTTGTTTCATAAACAAAATGAAGATCACAATGAGTGAAGCGATGATGAGAATGAATACAAGCATCTTGGGTATGGATTGGTCTGTTTAATGTAAGTCGTTCAATGAAGCGATTTATTGTATAAACTTTCTATAATCTTCAGGTGGGCCCCAATCGATTCTTCTTTTTTTAGCGCCATCTGCGAATCTAACAAATGGATATGAATTCATTTCTGGCAACTATCTTTGAGGCTGCTTAAATCGAAATGAAATTTACAATAACAGCTTCTAGCGACGAGAGAGACCTGATCCAATGTGCGCAGCTCATGAGCGAGACAGACCCATGGATTACATTACAACGGGATTACAACAGCTGTATGGACGCTATGCATGGAGATTATAAAGAAGTTTATATCGTGAAGCGTAATTATCAAGTGCTGGGTTTTATTGTATTGCAGATGGCTGGGGTTTTCAAAGGTTACATTCAAAGTATTTGTGTATCCCCGGATGCCCGTAGTTCTGGCATTGGTACTGAATTGATTCGGTTTGCCGAAAAAAGAATTTTCTCCGTTTCACCCAACGTGTTTATGCTTGTCTCTACTTTTAATACCAAGGCAGCCGATTTGTATTTTCGATTGGGCTATAAAAAAATAGGCATACTCGAAAATTTTGCAGCCGATGGATTGGATGAATTCCTTTTGCGAAAAACTATTGGTTCTTTAAAAAGTTTTTCTTCAACAAATCGTTAACCAATTTAAAATCGAGCTGATTCCAATGGATCCTTTTGCATTTGTATTTGATATGGACGGTGTAATTGTAGACACCAATCCGTATCACAAAGTTTCTCTGCGTGAGTTTGCCACCAAGTATGGTTATTCTCTTTCTGAAGAAGAGCTGGTCAAAAAAATTTATGGCCGCACTAATAAAGAATGGATTCCTAATCTTTTTGAGCGTGCGCTGACACCCGAAGAAGTTTCATGTTATGGCGAAGAAAAAGAAAAGCTGTTTCGGGATTTATATGAAAAGGATATTAAGGAAGTAAGCGGCCTTAGCAAATTCTTAAAACAAGCTATGGAGTTACATGTGAAACTTGCCATAGGCACTTCTGCTCCGCGAAGCAATGTTGATTTTGTATTGGATAAAACAGGGATAGGCAAGTTCTTCCCGGTGATTTTGGATGAATCGCATGTGACTCATGGAAAGCCAAACCCTGAGATTTATATTAATTGCGCAGCTGCATTGAAATATCCGGCATCGCAATGTATCGTGTTTGAAGATTCGCTTTCGGGAGTTGCGTCGGCTCGTGCGGCTGGTTGCCCTGTGGTTGGTGTGGCAACAACGCATTCGGCACAGGAACTGGCAATAAAGGTGGTGATCAAAGATTTTACAGAGATGACACCACTTCAAATTATCAAGGCATTTGAAGTGTCGGGCAATTAATCTTCATCAATAAATCGTCTGGTAATTGGTTGATAGGAATCAATACGTCTGTCGCGCAAGAACGGCCAATGTGTGCGGTAGCTGTCAGTCTTGGCAAGATCTATTTCAATGACGTTCACTTCTTCTTTATCATGAGGAGCTTTATATAATATAGTGCCAAATGGATTGGTGACAAATGAGCCGCCCCAGAATTTCATTGCGCCATTTTGCTCCATACCTACGCGGTTCACACTTACCACGTGCACACCGTTGGCTACTGAATGACTTCGTTGAATCGTTTGCCATGCATTGTATTGTTCGGTGTTTGTTGCTTCGTCTTGTGAAGTGGCCCAACCGATAGCCGTAGGGTAAAATAAAATTTCTGCACCCATCAGTGATGTAATGCGTGCGGCTTCAGGATACCATTGATCCCAGCAAATTAAGATACCAATGTTGGCGAATTTGGTTTTAAAAACTTTGTAACCAAGGTCGCCGGGGGTGAAATAGAATTTTTCGTAATAAGATGGATCATCAGGAATATGCATTTTGCGATACTTGCCCAAGTATGTTCCGTCAAAATCGAGGACAGCGGTGGTGTTGTGATAAATACCTTGCGCTCTCTTTTCAAACAACGATGCAATGATAACGACTCCCAGTTCTTTTGCAACAGCAGAAAGTTTTTCACTTGATGGGCCCGGAATTGCTTCAGCAAGTTTAAAATGTTCGTAATCTTCTGTGTCGCAGAAATAAAGCGAAGTAAATAATTCCTGAAGACAAACAATCTGTGCACCCTTCTTTGCAGCTTCCCGCACTAATGAGATAGCCTTTAGAAGATTCTCTTCTTTGTTTGCTGTGCAGCTCATCTGCACTGTTCCGATTTTTACTTTCTTCTGAGACACTTGAAATAAATTGATGTAATACAAAAATATGAAACTACTTTGATTTCTAGTTGAAAGCGAATTTGAAACTTTATTTCTTAACGCACGTAAAAAGTAGAAACTTGAAACTCCTGCCTATTTGCCATTTTACTTTTGGCTTTTAATTATTTCAAATTATTAATCTTAAATTATTTAACAATGAAAAGAACAATCATTTTCTTTTTGTCCATTATTTTATTGAGTTCGTGCAAGGAAACAGTCAAGACGCCAGGCCAGATTACCGCAGACGAAATCAGTGCTGTTGCAAAGCAACACTCGATTACCAATGTTGCAATTGGCGATCCTGCCACTGGATTCGTTGCTGGCCCTGTGCCATTTACTTTGAGTGGTCAGTATCTTATAACTAATGGAGTATTTTATTATAACCTGGACTCTCTTAGCTACTTTGAGGTTAGTTCAATAACTCCCCCCGGAGGTCAGTCCACACCTGTGTTGGTTCTTTTTTTCAAGTAGGCCCTCACCATTTCTCGCTTGCCTGGCGGTCCGGGTAATGACTCCACCATCAGGCCGAGCGACTTTAGATCGCGTTTGAGTTGGCCTTTGGCGCAATAGGTTACAAACACACTAGTTGGCTTCATAGTCCGGACAATTTTTTCCAGCATCGACTTCTCCCACATTTCCGGCTGTTTGGAAGGAGCGAATGCATCAAAGAAAATAACATCAAAATTTTTATCCTTCAATTCAACTGATTGAATGGATTGGCTGATTTTAGTTAGCGAAAAATATTCATCAATGCTCGCCTCTTCATTCCAATTGGATCGATGGATTTTTTCAAAGAGTATCTTTGCATTGTCCAAAGAAATCTTGTCAGAATAATTCAATTGGCTAATCACATCCCAATCAATCGGGAAGGTTTCAATGGATGAATAATCGATTTTGATTTTATTTTCGATTGAAAATTTCAGAGCCAGCAATGCATTGAGCCCAGTGCCAAAACCAACTTCAAATAAAGAAACTTGTGATGATTGGTTGCTTTCTGTGAAAAACCGAAGTCCGTTTTTTATAAACACATGATTTGACTCCTGAATGGCACCGTGTGTAGAATGATACGTTTCGTTGAGTTCTACATTCAGCAGAGAGGAAGAACCGTCGGCAGTGTAGATTTGCCTCAAGCTCATTTTGGTTTTGAAATCAAAGCCACCGCGTACGCATTCACACCTTCTTCGCGACCAACATAGCCTAGTTTTTCGTTGGTAGTGGCCTTGATGGAAATTTCTTCTTCGGAAATATTCATCAGTGGGGACAGCACTCTTTTCATTTCAGGGATGTGCGGATTTATTTTTGGATTCTCCAGACACAGTGTGCAATCAACATTTTCAATTTGCCAGCCTTTTTCGGTAAGCAGGTGCATTACTTCCGTCAAAAAAAATTTACTTTCCTTTCCTTTCCATCGATCGTCTTTGTTTGAAAAATGAAAACCAATGTCGCGAAGGTTTGCCGCACCGAGCAGTGCATCGCATATCGCATGAATGAGTACGTCAGCATCTGAGTGACCAATAGCGCCTTTGGCCGATTCAAGTTTTATGCCTCCCAGCCAGAAGTCGTGTCCTGTTTCTAATTGATGAACATCAAACCCAAGACCTACACGCAGTTTCATAGTCAATTCTTTATAGCCCGGTAATACATGACACTCGAATTTTCTTCTTTGAAAATATCTGAAGCCACTCGCTGAATGTCTTTCGCGGTGACTTTTTCAATTTTTTCAAGCTCGTGGTTAGCCAAATTGGCATCTCCGCTAAGTGAAGAAAAAGCAAGATTCATTGCACGATTGATCACTTCTACCTCTCCAAATTCAATGCTCGCTGCGGATTGGTTTTTTACTTTTTGCAACTCACTTTCATTTGCGCCTTTTGCAATAATGGTTTGCAAAATTTCATCGACATGTTTTTCTGCTTCTTCCAGTTGAATGCCATCTTTCACGCGGCCATTTACTACAAGCAGTCCAGGATCGATTGTACTCATAACAAATGATGAAATCGAATTGAAAATTTCTTTTTCCTTAAT
>Ga0206934_1048_pt1 | contig 36131 bp, 25 predicted proteins | sample Alteio_BWOrgHeat_16_FD_152932 | JGI IMG/M metagenome (GOLD analysis project Ga0206934, IMG submission 152932) | Enriched cells from forest soil in Barre Woods Harvard Forest LTER site, Petersham, Massachusetts, United States -... | ecosystem: Environmental > Terrestrial > Soil > Temperate forest >...
CCGATGAAATTTATAATCTAGCCGCACAAAGCTCAGTGGGACTTTCCTTTGAGCAACCCATAGGTACAATTTCTTTTAATGCAATATCTGTATTAAATCTCTTAGAAAGTATTAGAATCCTTGACAAGAATATTCACTTCTATCAGGCATCAAGTAGTGAGATGTATGGTAAGGTAATTCACCTTCCAATTAACGAAAACTCCCCCATGCACCCCTTGAGTCCCTACGCAATATCCAAGGCAACTGCATTTTGGTCAGTAGTAAATTACAGAGAGTCTTATGGGTTATTTGCTTGCAATGGAATTTTATTCAATCACGAATCATATTTAAGGACTGGGAATTTTTTTGTAAAAAAAATTATTAGAAGCTCTATTGAAATAGCAAATAAACAACTTGATGTATTGAAAGTTGGCAATATCGATTTAAAAAGGGATTTTGGATACGCGCCCGAATATGTCAAAACAATGTGGCTGATGCTACAGCATCCTGATCCTGATGACTACGTTATCTGTTCCGGAAAATCGATTTCATTAAGGGAGATAATCTACTACGTTTTTAATAAACTTCATATTTCTCACGATCGAATGCTTATAGATGAAAGCCTTTTCAGGCCCACAGATATAAAAGACATTTATGGTGATAACAATAAGGCAAAGAAAAGACTCAACTGGAATTACAATTCCGATTTTTTCGAAATACTCGATAAGTTAATTGAAGACGAAATTCAAAATATGAACGAGTCTAAGTGATTTTTATCTATGAAGTTAAACCCTCTATTAGCTAACATACAGGCAATTTTGCTAATCAGCATTGTCGTTACCCTACCTTTCTTTACCGTATTCAATAGTTTTTTTATTATTCTAATTACTATAAATTCAATAGCGCTTCGCCTTACATGTCCAGAAAATTTCAAAACATCTAAGCAAGTATCGCTTCAGATATTACTTTTTGCAAGCCTATTCTTTCTTTATCTATTTACTCTATTAATTTCATCTCAATATGGTTATTGGTATATATTAGAAAAAAAATTCAGCGTACTAGCATTTCCATTGGCTCTTGGGATAGCAACGCATAAACTAAAACCAAAGATCTTTAATCTTATTCTCATCGCATTTGTTACGTCTACATTAATTGCTGTTCTAATAACATTTGCTGGAAACTTAAGCCTATTAAAAGGTATCAGGCCCGAGGACGATATCGATTCCTTCCTTATTTTCCGGAGACCGTATTTTGGACTTTACTCATTATTCTCTGTATTCATATTAGGTTACTTGTTCATAAATCTATCCAATTGGCGTTTAAAAATCCTTTTGGTTATTCTCGCCATTTTTTTCCTCTATTTCACATACCTGATATATGCCAAAATGGCGATTCTTAGCTTTGTAATAACAGTATTTTGGCTTTTTGTAGCGATGTTTCTCTCCACAAGGCGGTTCACAAGACTGAAATGGTTTTTGATTTCAATTCCGATAGGATTCCTACTAGTCTTCGCATTAACTCCCGGGTTGCAGATTATTTTAGTTAAAATTATACACTTTGAACCATTCGATTTCAGTAACTATAAATGGATTTACTTCTTAAGTCTGAACATGAGATTTGCAATTTGGGATTGCACCTGGAGCATATTGAGTCAAGGCTCTAATTGGTTTTGGGGATGCGGATTGGATCATCAATATTTATTGGATCAATGCTATTATTCGAGTGATGCTGTTTGGATCAAATATGGAATTCTTCCAAATCTGCAAAACCACTTTCCCTATAACGCACACAATGAATATTTACATGTGTGGCTCGATACTGGAATTATAGGGTTGCTTATCTTATTATCAATTATCGTAATCTCATTGCGAATTGCTATTAAGCGAGATAATTTTTTATATTTTTCTTTTTTAGTTTTTTTCTTCTTGTGCTGCATAACCGAATCAATGTTTTCTGTACAAAAGGGAATAGTATTTTATGCGTTTTTTAATTCATTATTTGCATTCTCTCAACCTAAAAACCTTATAAAAAAATAAATGAAAGTCGCAATAGTGCATGATGATTTGATGAGGAGAGGAGGAGCTGAGCAGGTCGTTTTGAGCATGTTAAAGGCTTTTCCCGCAGCGGATGTGTACACGATGTGTTACAGGCCTGAGCTTACATATCCAGAATTTGCTGCTTTTAAAATTAGGACTTCATTATTTAACATAATCGCCAAGAGTGAAAAAGTAATGAAGCTATTGTTTTTCCCGATTGGATTAATTTGCATGAAATTGCTTTCGATCAAAGGTTACGATATTGTTATTATCTCGAGTACTTATAGTGCAAAATATGTGTCAATCGAGAAGTCATCTTTAGTTTTCATTTACACCTACACTCCTTTTAGATTGGCATGGGCTCCATCTTCTTATACAGAATACTCAAATTCAAAAGGGCTAGTCAGATTTTTCCTTAACCATTTGATCAAAATACTACGATGGGTGGATGCTCGTGAAGCGAAAAAGGGACACTATCACTTAAGCATGACTAAAGAGACTGCTGAACGAGTAAAAAAGGCTTATGGCGTAAGAGAAGTGTCCATTGTTTCTCCACCAGTAAAATGCACCAATTTTTCTTTATCGACCTTACGTAGTGACAATCCTTACTATCTAATCGTATCAAGGTTGGAATATTACAAAAATGTGGATCTCGCCATTAAAGCATTCAATAAGTTAGGCTTCAGGCTAATTGTTGTCGGAAACGGCAGCAAAAAAAATGAGCTGATAAGTATGTCTTTGGAGAACATTGAATTTAAAAGTGGCTTATCAAAAGAACAACTTGCGGGATTATATTCTAATTGCAAGGCCTTTATTTTCCCTCAATATGAAGATTATGGAATTACACCACTTGAAGCAAATGCCTCTGGGAAACCTGTAATAGCTTATGGAAAAGGAGGTGTTCTTGAAACAATGATTCCGTATGACGGAACGTCCAATGACTTTACTTCAATATTTTTTATGGAGCAATCTGAAGCATCCTTGATCGAGGCAATCAAACAATTTGAGAATCTTGAGCCGAATTCTCAATTTATTCGAATGCACGCAGAAAAGTTTGATGAGCCAATCTTCGTAGAAAAAATAAGAGGGTTTATTATAAGTAAACTTGCATGAATGTATTTAAACACTGAGCAATAATGAATAAGTCGAAATTCCTTCGGTGGTCTTTACTTATTTGTGTATTCACCATACCGTTATATCAGCAACTTAGTGTTAAAATATTAGTAGCTCTCTTTTTACTTTCCATTTTCAAAAAATTAAAGATTAAGGCTATTTTCTATAATTCCTGGGATATTCTACTCTATATTTTAGTTTTAATAATCGGAGTTATGTATTCAAATGATACCAGTTCTGGACTCAGGGTATTGGAAACAAATTTCAGCTTCGTTGCTTTGCCGTTACTCTTTAGTTCAGCGTTTCTCGCCGAGGAAGATATATTTAAAGATATACTAATTAGTTTCATCTTAGGTCTTGCATTTGCTTGTGCTGTTTGCCTTTGTCATTCCATAATTTCATTCCTCCATACAAGTTCTACCGGAGCATTCTTCTTTTATCAATTTACGAGCATAATCGATTTTCAACCCACATATTTTGCCTACTATCTATGTTTTGCCATCAGCGTCATTTTATATTTTACTCACTATGATAAAAATAAATACCCTCCCTGGATTTCAGTGGGGTTGATATGCTTTTTCTTCTCGATTCAAATGCTAACTGCCGGTAAGACTGCTTACGTTGCAATGCTGTTAATTTTCTCATTCTTTATTTTAAAATCCTTGTTTTCAGATAAGCGAAGCTTTACTACTAGACTAACTTTCAGGATTTCAATTTTATTGCTGATCTGTATGCTGTCATTTAATTATTTTGATGTTAATGCATTGTTAAATCACACGACAGAAAATAGCGATTATTGGGAGCGAATCCCTTTGTGGAAAGCAGCCTTAAAAGCGAATCCAAGTTTTCTGTTTGGAGTTGGTACTGGGGATTATAAAATAGTATTAAATGATTATTTCAGAGATCATGGACTTGAACAGTACGCTAAATCAAGTTTTAATTCGCATAATCAATTCATCCAAACTTTTTTTTCAAATGGATTGCTTGGTCTTCTTTCTCTAATATTACTCATGGGTCGCCCATTGTATCTTTCAGTCAAATTCCAAAATGTTTTAGGTATAATGACTTTTTTCTCGTTCTTCATTTACGGTATGACTGAGGTGTTTTTGGGTCGTTATCAGGGCGTTGTATTCTTTGCTTTTTTGCATCAATGCTTTATTTCTCATTATAACAGTCAAAATATTCCACTAACAAGAAAAGGTGTATAGTAATCTCTAAAGCGGAAAAAGGGGTTCTTGGTTCTTGAATGAAGCCTTCCGCTAAATTGTCACAGAGATGAATTTTAATGATCTTTGAAATCTGAAATAATTTTCATGCCTGCAATTCTTAGAATCCTATTTTTCATAGGCGATCTCTTTTTGATCAATATATCAATTTTAGTTTCATACTCATTGATTGGTCAAGCTCCATTTGAAGGAGAACTAGTTAACAGTATTTACCTACTTCTATTTAGTAACCTGGCATGGCTTTTTTTAGTTCTTGTCTCAAATCCCTATGGCTTTACTCGATCATACGGAATCATGTGGATTTTCAAAAGTCAAATAAGTTTCATTTTTGTTCATCTATTAATTGTCGCATCTCTTATTATCTTCTTTCAAAAGTCATACTATCCATTTCAGATAACGCTAATGTATCTATTGTTTGCACCCCTTTTCTTTTTGTGGAAAGTGCTTATTCTTTATGCAGGCAATCTAAAAAATGATCCTCTAAAGCGTATAAATTTTATTATTATTGGAGATGGAGAATTAGCTCGAGAGATCAGAAAATATTTCCTTGTCCACTATAAAATGAATTATCGCTTTATGGCTCTCTTTAAATCCAGTGATCAGTTGCTTGATCAACTCGGATTATTTTGTAGGGAAAACACTGTTCACGAACTCTATTGTTGCCTTTCCGACCTTAAGAGTGAAGATGTCAAAAAAATCATTGAATTTGGTCTCAATAGATTAATCAAAGTAAAATTATTATCCGATACTCGCTTCTTCAAACCGGAATCGATTGAGCTTGACCAGTATCACTATCTCCCGTTGATTGATACAGGTGTAGTCCCATTAGATGATATAAAAAATAGAATCACAAAAAGAGTCTTTGATGTTATTTTTTCTTCTGTTGTAATTCTGACTGTCCTCTCTTGGCTTATTCCAATAATTTATTTGGCGTCAAAACTCGATTCTTCCGGGCCATTTTTTTTTAAGCAACGAAGAGCAGGAAAAAACAATAAAGCATTCTACTGTCTAAAAATACGGACAATGGTTGTTAACAAAGAATCAGACACTAAACAAGCCACAAAAGATGACAACAGAATCACCAAACTCGGTAAGCTTCTTAGAAAAACCAGTTTGGACGAAATTCCTCAATTTTTTAATGTTCTTTTTGGAGAAATGTCAGTAATCGGCCCACGTCCTCATCCGTTAAAATTAAACGAGCAATTTTCAGAAAGTATTGAACGATTCATGTCAAGGCATTATGTAAAGCCAGGAATAACCGGTCTGGCACAATGTTTAGGCTATCGAGGAGAAACAAAAAATTTAGTTGATATGGAAAATCGCATAAGGATGGATAGATATTATATTGAAAATTGGTCCTTTGCACTGGACATTAAGATTATTTTTCTTACTGTCCTAAGTCTACTTCGTGGAAGTGAAAAAGCATTTTAAAACATTCTTTATAAACGAAATTTAATAGTTTTCAAGTTGAGGACTATAGAATTGACAAAGGAATCCTTTAAATATACATTGAGCCTTTTGAGAGCAATTATTCTTGGTAGATAACCAGTCTTGCCTCGAATCACAATAAATAGAGGTTTTTTCGTTCTAACTAAAATCTGAGACATGGGAGATTTCTTTGGTGTAGACGCCTTGACTGTTGTCTCAAACCCCTTCCAGTATTAATCAGTCCATAGGTTAATACCAAAGGGTTTTTTTATTTTTACGATTATCTATATTTTGATGAGATTTGCAAAAAAAATAAAAAATGGAAGCCAAAGCCACCGATGAGATAGACATTCAGGAACTTGCCGTTAAAATAATTCAATATTTCAGGAAGCACTTGAGATTTATTTTAATTTCCTCTAGTGTCGGATTAGCCCTTTCAATAGTAATTTACCTTCTCATGCCTAAAATATCAGAAAGCAAAATGATTTTGCTTTCTGATATTCTTACTGAATCGTATAGTGAACGAATCACTGAAAGTTTAGACAATTTAATTAGGGAAAAAAACAATACGGCGTTGTCATCACGTTTAGCGATTACAGAGGTAGAAGCGGGCCAAATTAAATCAATAGAAATTGAAAGTGTAAAAAAAGACAAAGACAAAAATGATGCTAATATCTTCATCGTAACTGCCAATATTAAAGATAAAACGATACTTCCCAAACTTCAAAATGGGATAATCCAGTTTCTTCGAAACAATGAGTACGTCAAAATCAGAGTACGTCAACGAAAAGAAATGTACGAGAAACTCATTTCTAAATTAGGAATAGAGATAAGTTCCCTAGACAGTTTAAAAAGGCGCTTGTTCTTGGGCCAACCGGTTTATTCCAAGAGCTCCGAGATGCTTTTGGTAGACCCTACTAACATATACTCTAAAATTATCGAACTTAACAAAGAACAGATTAATTATAAGAACGCCCTTGAATTGGTAGACAGCATTCAATTAGTAGAAGGGTTTACTGTTTTTGAAAAGCCAGCTTCACCAAAACTTTCTATTTTTCTGATAGCAGGTTTTACCATTGGATTTCTGTTCGCAATTGGCCTGTTGACCTTACTTCAGTTATTCAAACTGGCTAACAACGAGGCTTGAAAGCAATCGGGCAACTTATATTAAAAGAATTCAAACTAGAACTGAGGCGCAAGGCTGTAGTTTCGGGACTGGCTCTCTATTTATTCAGCACGGTTTTTATCAGCTACCTTGCATTTGCACTTCGTCAAAACCTAATAACTCCGTTAGTGTGGAGTGCGCTTTTTTGGATCACCATCTTATTCACCGCTATTAATACGATTGCCAAAAGCTTTATAGGCGAAAAACGTGGTCTTGATATTTATTTCTATTCTATCGCTAGTCCGGTAGAGGTTTTGCTCTCAAAAATCATATACAATTTCCTGCTATGCCTTTTGCTTTCGCTGACAGGATATCTGTTGTTTGTTCTTTTTCTAAATGACCCGATTCAGGATAAATTGACTTTTGTAGTTACGCTCATTTTGGCTTCCGGCGGCTTTGCATCTTCGCTCACACTGCTCTCAGGCATTGCCTCAAAAGCCAGTAACAGCAACATCCTTATGGCGGTACTGAGTTTCCCAGTCATAATTTCAATTCTTCTAATCGTCATAAGGATCACCAAAAATTGTATGGACGGATTGGACCCAAGTGTGAGTTACGACAAGCTCCTCTCATTGCTTGCCATCAATGCTTTGGTTGCAGCAGTTTCCTACTTACTATTTCCATTTACCTGGAAAAGTTAACGGACTTTAAAATAGTAGAGGACTTCTGATGTTTATGGAATAAATTTGACCATTATTTCAATGCTCTGATGAAATCCAATTGGTGGAAAATACTAAGTATAATTTTGCTCGTCTACTCGATCATTGGCGGGCTGCTCTTTGCAGTGCCTCGCCTGAATATCGTGAATGAAACAATACGAGCGCTCTATTTTCATGTGCCGATGTGGTTTGGCATGGTAGTTCTTTTCCTCGCCTCAACTATTTATGCAATAAAATATTTGAGGAATCCAAACTTTCAAAACGATACCTACTCTGTAGAGTTTGCCAATGTAGGTCTGGTGTTTGGGCTGCTTGGCATTTTTACAGGGATGATTTGGGCTAACTACACATGGGGCTCACCCTGGCATGGTGACCCAAAACAAAATGGTGCAGCCATAGCGCTGCTCGTTTACCTTGCTTATTTTATTTTGCGAGGGTCAGTAAACAATGAAGAGCAGCGTGCCCGACTGAGTGCCGTTTATAATATTTTTGCATTTGTCGCAATGGTACCGTTAATCTTTATAATCCCACGTATGACGAGCAGCATGCACCCCGGCAGCGGTGGGAATCCTGGATTTAATATGTATGATCTGGACAGTAAGATGCGGATGGTCTTTTATCCTGCCGTAATCGGTTGGATTTTATTGGGAGTTTGGATTACGTCTTTACGTATTCGGATGAGAATAGCAGAGGAAAAAATTATAGAATCAGAAAATGAAAACGCATAATAAATACCTACTGTTGGGTTTATTCCTATTAATAAATTCAGCTTTGGCTGCACAAGATGCAGAAATGGCCGACACGCTGCGATCTGAAGGGAAGATCTATGTGGTGGTGGCTATTATTCTGGTGATCTTCTTTGGACTCATTGCATTATTAATATATACCGATCGCAAAGTTTCCAGGCTGGAGAAAAGACTTCCGAAATAGCTACTCGTTATCATAGCAATTATCTGGTATGCCAAATAACTAATAACGATTACCTTTGCAGGTCTGTCAAATATGAAACGTTCACACATCATTGCAATCATTATCGTAGCTGCTGCCATTGGCATTATTATTACCACGGCTGGTGATGCCAGCACCTACGTAAATTTTGGCCAGGCACAACAAATGTCTGCCGCAGGTAATTCCACTCCTATTCATGTAGTGGGTAGTTTGAAAAAAGACCAGAGTGGCCACATCATCGGGCTGGAGAACAGCGTTGACAAACTCTCATTTTCGTTTGTATTGGTAGACGATAACCATCAAGAACAAAAAGTTTTTTACAATGAACCAATGCCTCCGGATTTCCTACGAAGTGAAAAAGTAGTTGTCGTCGGTGGCTATCAAAACAGTCAATTCGTTGCTAAGAAAATTTTGCTTAAGTGCCCAAGCAAGTATCAGGAACAAAAGCTTGTTACCCGTTAATAGCTAAGCGTTAATCGGAGATGCTATTGACCCAATAACGATTAACCATTCACCCATGCATTTTCTCATCGGCAATCTTGGCCACCTGTTCGTTATAGCTTCGTTTGTTGCGTCTTTGGTTTGTGCTTTCGCTTACTGGAAAAGTTTCTATTCCGCTAATAACCTTGAAAAAGGTAAATGGGTGAACAACGCGCGATTTGCATTCTATTTTCACTCTATCTCCGTACTTGGAATAATTGCCAGCTTGTTTGTGATCATTTATAGACACTACTTCGAATATCACTACGCCTATAGTCACTCGTCGTTGCATTTGCCAGGCCAGTATATGATCTCCTGTTTTTGGGAAGGTCAGGAAGGAAGCTTTTTGCTATGGATGTTTTGGCAAGCTGTACTCGGTGTGATCCTGATTCGCACACAACGTGCGTGGGAAGCGCCCGTAATGATTGTGTTTGCTTTGGTGCAGGCCTTTCTTGCTTCCATGATATTGGGAGTTGTCATTCCTGCGATCAATATTAAAATCGGAAGCTCACCTTTCATTTTGTTGCGTGATGCAATGAGTGATCCGATATTCAAAATCGACCCCAACTTTATTCCCAAAGACGGCCACGGATTAAATGCGCTTCTTCAAAATTATTGGATGGTCATCCACCCGCCTACACTTTTTCTTGGCTTTGCGCTTACACTTCCGCCATTTGCATTTTGCATTGCCGGGCTTTGGCAAAAAAAATATTCCGAGTGGATCAAACCCGCTCTGCCATGGGCGCTTTTGGGTGGCGCTGTTCTTGGCCTCGGCATTTTAATGGGCGGTTACTGGGCCTACGAAACACTTAGCTTTGGCGGCTACTGGAACTGGGACCCTGTAGAGAATGCGGTCTATGTGCCTTGGCTGATACTCATCGCGTCAATCCATGTGATGATGACGTATAAAAACAGCAACACTGCGCTTAAGACTTCAATCATTCTGGCAATTTCAGTTTTCATCTTGATTTTGTACTCAACGTTCCTCACCCGAAGCGGTATTTTGGGCGACACTTCCGTACATTCATTTACCGATCTTGGACTTTCGGGGCAGCTGCTTCTTTACCTTTTATTCTTTACTGTTGCCGCCATTATTCTTTGTATCAGCCGATGGAAAGAAATTCCGTCTTCAGAAAAAGAAGTCTCCGTTTACTCTCGTGAGTTCTGGGTTTTTTTGGGAGCCACCGCACTCTGTCTTATGGGTTTTCAAGTGCTAATGCCTACGTCCATCCCTGTTTATAATAAAATCATTGAGCTTTTTGGTGGACATTCGAATTTAGCACCACCGGCCAACCAGATCGAATTTTATTCAAAGTTTCAATTGTGGTTTGGTGTTGCCGTGGCGTTGATATCCGGTACAGGCCAATTTTTCTGGTGGAAGAAAATGGATAAAGGGAAACTGAAAAAGGAGTTGCTTACACCAGTACTTTTCTCTCTCGTCATCTTTGCAATTATTATCTCCATCGCCAAAGTTTACAATCCGGTTTACCTCGTGCTTACACTGGCCGGTGTTTATCTTATTGTATCAAATGTTAAAGTACTTTTATCGGTAACGAAAGCAAATCCAAATCTTTCGGGAGGAGCCGTGGCTCATATTGGCGTTGGACTTGTGCTAATCGGAATTCTTTTTTCTGCCGGCTACTCTAACGTGGTTTCACTGAATAACAGTGGAATGATCGTTAACAAAGAGATGGGCACAGACTTCAACCGCGACAATCTTTTGTTGTTTATCAATGAAGCAAAATCGATGGCGGGATATGACATCGAGTATCGCAGTGAAAATTTAGAGCTGAGAAATAAAAGAGGTTATGTCAGAAAAAATGATATCGACCCTACCTCTGATCCTTATCGTGTTGTGGCAATCAAAGACATCGTTTACAAAGGCGAGAAACTTTACAGCGCCCGCGATACTTTTGAAATTTATCCGGAGAACACGTTTTACGAAATCGAAATGCGCAAGAACGGAAAGTTAGCTGCCACGCTTTACCCACGCATTCAAATCAACGCGGCCATGGGTGGATTTCTTGCCTCGCCCGATATTAAAAAGAATTTTGATCGTGATATTTATGCTCACGTATCTGCCATGATGAGTCGAGAGGAAGAACCCAACTGGAGTAAGACTGAAGAAGTGAAAGTAAAAATTGGTCAACAGTTTTTCATCAATGATTATGTGGCCGTACTTGAAGAGATCAAACGGATTGATCAGTTGGGAGGAGTTACCTTAAATGCAGAAGATGTAGCTGTGAAGGCTAAAATAAAAATTGAAGGAGAACATGAGTCGTTTTACGCAGAGCCTGTATTTCTGATCCGTAACAAAAATGAAGTCGGCCGTATCCCCGCAGAAATCAACGACCTTGGCATTCGCATCGCTTTGCTCAACATTCATCCGCAAACCAATGAGTTTTCCCTTGGTACCAACGCCCGCCAAAAAGACTGGGTGGTAATCAAAGCATTGGAAAAACCTTTTATCAATGTACTTTGGCTAGGCACAGGTGTGCTTATGGTAGGCTTTGGCATGGCCATGGTACGAAGGTTTAAGGAATTTAAAAGTTGATATCGATTTAATCCTGACTATCAAGTCTACTAAATTCGCTATCAGTTTATTACCATTCTTTAAAATTCTGAGACAATGCAAAAAGCGAAATCGATTCTAATCACAGGCGCGTCTTCGGGTATCGGCAATGGCACGGCTAAAGAGTTTATCAGGCGAGGTTACAAGGTCTTCGGCAGCGTACGCAAAGACGAGGATGCCAAACGTCTGAAAAATGAACTGGGTGAGAACTTCTTTCCATTGATATTCGATGTTACCGACCAAGCCGCTGTAGATCGTGCCGTGACAGAGGTGCAAAAGCTCTTGAACGGGCAAGGCCTTGGTGGGTTGGTTAACAACTCGGGCATTTCAATAAGTGGCCCGATCGAACACCTTCCCATAGAAAAAATAGCTCAAAATTTTGAAGTGAACGTTTTCGGGCTCATCCGCGCTACAAAAGCTTTTCTTCCATTGCTTGGCACGCAAAAGAATCATCCTTCAGCACCTGGCAGAATCCTTAATATCAGCTCCGTGGCTGGCAAGATGGCCCCTCCTTTTATGGCACCTTATGTAGGAAGTAAACACGCTGTAGAAGGGATTTCGCACACTTTGCGCCGGGAGTTGATGCGTTATGGTATTGAGGTAATCATCATCGGCCCTGGTGCAGTTCAAACTCCTATTTGGGATAAAGGCTCAGTAGATGAGTACAAAGACACTGCCTACATTGGCTCGATGGCAAAATTTTTTGGCAAGTTTGTAAGCGAAGGTAAAAAGGGATTGCCACTAGAAGAATTCTCGAAACAGGTTGTAGATATTTTTGAAACTCAGAAACCTAAAACAAGGTATGCTCTCGTGCAAAACAAATTTCAGAACTGGACATTGCCCCGTTTATTGCCCGACCGCGCCGTTGATAATTTTTTCAAAAAACTGATGTAGTTTTAATAGCAACATTTGTCTCAATTAACCTACTTAATCACTCTGATCTATGTCACGAACTAAAAAAATTCTGATAGCTCTATTGGTCGTCCTGATTGTCATTCAATTCATCCGGCCTACGCGCAATATTTCTAATCTGGATGGCCCAAATGAAATTTCAAAGAAGTATACCGTACCCACCGAAGTGCAATCCATCTTAAAACAATCGTGCTACGACTGTCATAGCAACAACACCAATTATCCATGGTACGCCAATGTGCAGCCCGTTGGCTGGTGGATTCAATACACACATATCAATGATGGCAAAAAGCACTTGAATTTTTCAGAATATGCCAGTTACCCTGAGAAGAGAGCCAAGCGTAAATTTGAAGAGATTGTAGACGAAGTGAAAGAAGGAGGAATGCCTTTGGGAACGTATACATTCATGCATCATGAGGCAGTACTTACACCCGAGCAATCCAAAGCTTTAACCGATTGGGCGGAAAGCCTGAAGTGACCCCGGAAAGGCGCGAAATGCCAAACGAACCTTTAAACTAAGCCCTTTGAATACTTCACCTCCACCAAAAACAAACCTTCAGCCGGTACATTCATACCGGCTTTTTTTCTGTCTTTTCCTTTAATGATTTCCTGAAAGTCGTTCAACGATATCTTTTCGGTACCCACATCAAGCAGGGTGCCTACAATGGCGCGCACCATACCACGCAAAAACCGGTTGGCCGTGATTTCAAAGACCAACAGATTCTTTTTCTTTGTCCACCGCGCTTTTTTTATTGTGCACACAAAATGGTTCACGTCCGTCTTTACCTTGCTAAAACTTGTAAAGTCATGCTCGCCAATTAATAATCCCGCTGCCTGATCCATGGCTTTCACGTTAAGTGGCTTAAAGAAATAATACGAATACCCCATAAGTAAAGGGTCTTTTACAGTGGTGACGCAGTATCTATAGGAACGCTGGCAGGCATCGTAACGCGCATGAGCGTCATCCCTGACTTTGACTATTGAGCGAATGGCAATATCCCTGGGAAGGAATGAATTAAGTCGGTGCAATAAATCATCAGTATCTAGCTCGTTTTTAAAATCAGCATGAAAAAACTGCTGCTCACAGTGCACGCCAGCATCGGTACGACCACTGCCTACGATAGCTATTTTCTCGCGCATCAGTTTAGTGAGTGCATCTTCCACAACTTGTTGTACGCCAACAGCATTGGCCTGATTCTGCCAGCCGCTGTAACGTGAACCGTTGTAGCTGATCTCAAAGAAATACCTCATGACAAAAGCATTAACAGACTCATAAAACGGGGATAGAAATTCGTTTCAAAACTTACATTATTACCTGATTAATCAAATTAACAAATTAATGAATTAGCATATCCACTAATTAGTTTAACTTTGCCCGGCAAATAATCACTCCTAAATTATTTGCCATGCCACTCGATCCTTCCAAGTTTCTTTTTGAAGCACTTACTTACGATGATGTACTGCTGGTTCCCGCTTATAGCGAGGTTTTGCCCCGTACTACAGATACAGCAGGTCATCTTACCAAAAAAATCAAGCTGAATATACCGATCATCTCGGCAGCCATGGATACGGTTACCGAAGCAGATTTGGCTATTGGTATGGCATTGGAAGGCGGACTCGGGTTTATTCATAAAAATATGTCGATCGAAGCGCAGGCTGAGCATGTGCGCAAGGTCAAACGATCGCAAAGCGGAATGATTCTTGACCCGATAACCCTTCAAATAAATTCTACCGTGCGCGATGCCGAAAAAATCATGCGCGAGAATAAAATTGGTGGTATACCTGTAGTAGATGGAAATGGGAAATTAGTAGGAATAATCACCAACCGCGACCTTCGATTTCAAAAAGACATGTCGATGGCTATTGAAAAGATTATGACTAAGGAAAATCTCATCACAGCCCCCGAAGGAATCACGCTTGAAAAGGCAGAAGTGATCCTGCAGAACTATAAAATAGAAAAACTTCCGGTCGTTAATAAAAAAGGGAAACTCACTGGCCTTGTTACTTACAAAGACATTCTAAAAAAGAAAAACAAACCAAACGCCTGCAAAGACGAGTTTGGAAGACTGCGCGTAGGTGCGGCTGTGGGGGTGACGCCCGATGTTTCTGAGCGGATCGAAGCTCTGAAAAATGCCGGTGTAGATGTTATCAGCATTGATACCGCTCACGGTCATTCCAAAGGTGTAATGGATGCCGCAAAGCGAATGAAGAAGAAATTCCCTGAGATTGAATTAGTGGTTGGAAACATTGCCACAGGCGAGGCAGCGAGAGCCCTTGCGAAAATAGGTGCAGATGCAGTAAAAGTTGGCGTTGGTCCTGGCAGCATTTGTACCACTCGTGTTGTTGCTGGAGTTGGATTGCCACAGCTTTCAGCAGTTTATGAAGCCGCGAAGGCGCTAAAAGGATCAGGCACTAAAACTATTGCCGATGGAGGCATTCGTTTCTCGGGTGATGTAGTAAAAGCATTGGCGGCTGGTGCGGACAGTGTAATGATAGGATCTTTGTTAGCGGGTACAGAAGAAGCGCCGGGGGAAGTAATTATTTACGAAGGACGAAGATTCAAATCTTATAGAGGTATGGGCTCAATCGAAGCCATGGAAGACGGGTCGAAAGACCGTTACTTCCAGGATGTAGAAGATGATATCAAAAAATTGGTGCCAGAAGGAATTTCTGGTCGCGTGCCCTATAAAGGTTCGGTTTCGGAAGTACTCTATCAGCTTGTTGGCGGTTTACGCGCAGGCATGGGTTATTGCGGAGCCAAAAACCTTGAAAAACTGAAGAATGCGAAGTTTGTAAAGATCACTTCGGCAGGTTCTGTTGAAAGCCATCCTCACGATGTATCCATAACTCGTGAAGCACCTAACTACAGCAGGAAGTAAAATTTCAAAGTTTCCCAGACAGAGACTTTCTTTCCTGTTTTGGTACATGGATTGGGTCTAGTGATAATTTCCGGCTTTATTTTAAGCTTGGACTGGAATTAGCTTGTTACCTTTGGATAAATCTGTTATTCAGTATAATAAGTGAATTGTGCTGTTTAATAAGTATTGTTAATCCTATTAAGGTAGTTGCAACTCTTAACTTAAGGAACTGAATTACTGTCAGTTATTCGGTTAAGTCTGCTGATAATCTAAAATGACCATGAAAATGCTTTACCCCGTGCCGACGACTTCAACGAAAATTAGCTCAAATACAACATTTGAGACGTGGAGTGGAGATCCCAAGACAGTGTTGTCCATTGTCAAGACCCTGCTCTTAAGTCTTGCATTTCTTTTCACTTTTGGTGGGATTTCTGCGCAAACGTACTATAACAGAACTAGTCAGAATAATGTTAACTGGTCAACAACAACCGCATGGTCCACAACAAGTCATGCCGGAGGAAGTTGTGGATGTACTCCCACAGCAGGCTCTACTGTAAACATAGGCGGAGGAAAAACTGTAACGTTGAATAATATTTCGGCAAACCCAGCCACAGTAGTAGTAAGCGATGATGGAACCGCAAGCTCTCTTGTAATAGGTAATGGAACCGCAACAGCTTCAACATTAACGGTAACAGGAGCCTTTTCAGTTAACAGCGGGTCAATTGTCCAGGTTGGTGGAACAGCTAATGGAACAACTAACACCCTTTCTGCTTCAAGTATCACAATTGATGGAACGAGTACTTTCACATTGGGGAACACAGGAAACAGCAATTCGGTGGTCACCTCCACGGGTACGATAACTAACTCCGGCACATTTAATACCAGTGGGAATGGAGGCGGTACTTTTACTCTCTTTGCCGATGGGAATGTAGTGAATAATGGCACCATGAATTTGACTGGAGCGACTGAAGGGTCAACCATCTCATTTATAGGCTCGGGACAAACTATCAGTGGAACAGGCACTAGTACATTCTATAATTTTACGTTGAACACCACTGGTTCGAACAATGTGAATGTCACCAGCAACATCACCATTAACAATACTTTGACTTTTTCAGCAGCCGGATTACTGGTTGTCAATTCTTCTTCGAACGTTACGCTTGGCAGTAGTGCAACTGCCATATCTGGAGCTGGTTCCACAAAATACATTCAACTGGATGGTACACAAGGAAGCAATAGCCAAGTGATACGCAACAATGCGGGAACAACGGCCGGATGGCAATACAAATTTGAAATAGGTACGAGCACTGGAGGTTATTCCCCATTGGATATGTCAGCCTCAACTGTCTCCACAGCACCAACCAATGGCAGTTCGCTTGCAGCGAAAGCAATATATACGGCAAGTGTGACTGGCCATTTGCGCAGGAGTTTTAGGATGGTAGTAACGGGGAACTCAAATGCTACCACCTTCACCGGGGCAAATTTCTACTACGCTTCACCCACCACTCCTGATATTTCAACGAGTGATGTATTGGCCAACTACAACACAATCTGGTTTTTGAATATCAATACAGGCACATGGGCTGCCGTGCCCGGTACAGCACCGGGTGCTTCTGGATTCTTTTCTGGTTCAACCACTGGGCAAATGCTGAGCACAGGGTCTTACTATTATACTATCGGAGCAGCTACATCATATCAAACCTGGTATTCTTATTCAACCGGAAATTTTTCCGACTACAGTAACTCGACACAAGACCCGTCAGGTACTACGTTCGTTAACCCGTTCTCAACTCCACCTTCAGACGGTGATGTGGCAATTGTTCTCAATGGATTTACTATAACAGCAGACATCAACAATATTAATCTTTATGCCGCAACAATAAACAGTGGTGCCACTCTGGATATGGCAGCCACAACGGGCAACTCCCTAGGTACTATATCAGGTTCAGGATTGTTGAGAATAAATGGAGTTGGTTTACCTACCGGTTCATATACTTCGTTTGTATCCTCATCTGGGGGCACAATCGAATATTATAATACCTCGGGTACGTTGCCAACTTCACAAACTACTTACAACAATTTATTGCTGAGCAGCACGTCGGGTTCGGCAGTGACTTTTGTTACAACGAATAGCCTGACTTTAAATAATAATCTCAACATCACTCAAACAAGTGGTGCAGGAACCGTAACATGGCAGATAAACGATGCAACCAATGCTCAGCGGTTTATTACAATAAACGGAAACTTAACAGTCTCTGCCAACGGATCGATTCAGGTTGGAACGGGGGATTCTGGCACGCCGCATTCTTTGACATTGCTCGGAAATTTTACTAACAATGGGTCTGTTAAGCTTTTCAATAATACAGTGGGCTCACCGGCATTATCTGATGCGAACTATACTTCAAGGGCTGTCTTCAATACAACCGTAAGGGGGTATGCAGTTAGTTTTACGTTTAGCGGAACAGCTAACCAGACTGTGACTTGCAACGGCCTCACTGATTTCTATCAACTTATAATGAACAAGGGTACCGGGCAACAGGCTACTCTTACTATAAATTCATCGAGTACGTCAAACTTTCGCCTGTTTGCAACAAACAATATATTAATGGGTGGTACCTCTCCAGATTATTTTTCCAACAACTCCTTGTCAATTCAAAATGGTACACTTATTCTTCTGGGGTCTATTAATATTCCATCGTTAATAGAAGTTCAGACAAGCGGAACTACTTCAGACGGAAGTCAAAATGGGTATCCGATTCCTCAGTCAGGCGCCCTGTGGCTTAACAGTGCATCAGTTACTATTCTTGTCGCACCTACCACCGGACCGGATGATCTGAGGCAGATTTACCTTTATGGAACGCTGCGCATTTCAAATGGGACTTTTAATCTGGGTTATTCACGAGGTCTGTTAGGTTCCAAGGCAGGTCAGTTCATTATGGAAGGACCTACTGCAACGAGCGTCCTTAATACTATTCAATTAAGAACTACACAGAATTCGGCAGGAAATACATTCGCATATACTCAAACCGGCGGAACAGTAAATGTTGGCACAGTCGGCTTGGTTGGTATTACCGAAACAAATGCGCCAAGATTTTCTATCCCCTTCTCAAGTTGCTCTTTTGCGATGAGTGGAGGTATTTTGAACGTTGGAAATCCCATCAGTGGAGGGGTTGCCAACCTCGCGGGGATCTTAATCGCAACGAGTCCTGCAACTACACAAGTATCAGGCGGCACAGTAAATGTTTATACACCAGCATCGGCAGTAAATTTTACAATCACTTCCAGTGCATCGTTTTATAACCTAACTATAACGAAAGATGGTGCTGGCACTGGCATTGCCACACTAGGTGGGGTCAATGCTCTAATCAATGGTGTTACTTTAGCCTATCCAGCTCAGCCTTTGGTTGTACAAAATGCTTTGACAATAGCTACTCTGAATGCACCTACTTTTGCATGTAGCGGTAACAACGTAAGTGTGGGGGGAGATTTCAATATTCAAAGCACAACAACCTTTACTCCAGGAGCTAATACCATCATATTCAATGGATCGGGAGCTCAAAACTGGATAAACAATGGAACGATTACCAGTTTGAATAATATAGTAGTAAATAAGACGGGAACGCTTACCGTGCAGAATCCACTTAGTGTAAGCATGGCTGGTCTTACTCTTACTTCTGGCACGCTTGCTGATAATGGCAATACGCTTACGGTAACAACGACGTTAGGTAACAGCGCTACGCATTCCGGAAGTGGATCTATTGTTTTTAATGGTACTTCAATAACCGGAAGCGCCGGTACTTTTGGTAACCTGACGTTGGCCAATACAACTGCGACTGCCACCACTACTAGCGGTAATCAAACCGTAACGGGAAATTTAAGGTTTTTCAATTCTTCAGCGCCCAGCACCACGGGTATGTTGAATATTGGATCCAACAACCTTACAGTTTTAGGGAATATATATACTGATGGGGCTACTGGAAATATCTTCAGCGCAACCAAGCTCATTATTACCAATGGCAATAGGAATGATTTAGGGCTTACGATGAAACCTAGTGCTTCTGCCAGCGATTTAACTTTTCCTGTGGGCTCTACAATTGCAGGGCCAACTTTGGTTTATACGCCTATCACAATGAATATCACAGCTACAACACTTGGTACGGTTACAGTACGTCCAGTAGCTTCGGTTCATCCAAACGTAACGACTGGAAGCCAGAGCGTAGCCTACTACTGGCGCGTTACGAGCAGCGGTTTTGCCGGCACAACTGCCGTGATTAATAAGAATTATACCTACAGTACTGCCGTGCGCAGTGGCACCACGACTTCCTACGTTGCTGCACGTTACGATGCGTCAACATTTACCTGGACATACGGCCCAACGGCTACACCATACAATTCAACAACAGGTGCTGGAACAACAACAATCAATACAGTTATCGGCGCGAATAATGGGTGGTTCAATACCAATTCGGGCTGGTCAGCAAATGCCGTATACATTGATGGAGAATATACGGCAGGGAATTCTTCGGCTTTTAATGGAACCGTTGTAGTGTACTACACAAAAGGAGCCAGTGGCAGCACAATTGCCTGGGGTACTGCTACAAATTGGAGTAACGTAAGCATCAACGGCACTGCTGCCGCAAGTATACCTTGTGCTACTTGCCCTGTGATCATTGGCGATGCTACTCACACATATACCGTCACTAATTCCAACAGTCAAACCTGCGGAAGCATCTCTATTGCCCAAGGATCAATACTAGACTGCGGTGCAAGCACCGGATTAAACTTTGGAGTTTATTCACAACGAAATGACGGAACAACACCAGGTACAATTCGCGTGAGTGGAGCAAGTTTACCGGGAGGAGACCTTAATAGTTTCCTCGGAACATCCGGAGGAACGGTCGAGTATTATGGTAGTAGCAACTATGCTATCACAGCACCTACACTTGGTACTTACTATAACTTAAACATCAATCCGGCGGCAACATTTACGATCACAATGCCATCTACTGCCTTAACCATTTATAACAATCTTGGGATCAATTCTGGCGCAACCACCGGCATTGTTGCGACTTATTCACCGGCAAGTGGAGCTGGTACCAATTCAATTATTATTAATAATAATTTGACCATTAGCGCTGGGGTCTTTAACGTTACTAACAGTAGCACTAATAATTTTGTTACCAATTTCACTGTAAATGGAAGCACCACCAATAGTGGTACCTTTGAGGCATTGGGCGGAAATAATTCGGCTACACCACACACGTTTACTACTGCTGGCTCAATTACAAATAATGGTGCTCTTTATTTCCTAAACACAAATGCAGTCGTTAATCTCACTTTTTCAGGCGCCAGTAGCGTTAGTCTTGCCACAGTACCATCTTTTGCCCGAACATTTTTAAATAAACTGATAGTTAATTTAGGTACCACACAAACACCAGTGCTTACACTGTCCGGAGTAGGGCAAATAAATACTCTATCTACCAACTGGCTCACTTTGACTAATGGTACCATTAATTTTAATATGAGTACTACTAGTAATGCAAATGCAGTTGTTATTGAAAATGCCAATTTTTTCACTATTCCTTCGACCTGCAGTTTAAAAGTCTCATCCGCTACAGTATCGGTTTGTGCCGGCAACAATGATAATTACGATCTATTACTAAGCGGGAAACTGGAAGTTGCCGGCGGTACATTTACCGTTGGACCAGTAGGAGGAACAAACAATAATGACATTGAATATTCGTCAGTAGGAACCCCAACCATTGTCGTCTCAGGTAGCGGAACGCTTAATGTAATTGGTGCCATCCGTAGGCCACTAACTACCATAGCCGGAGCTCTGTCTTATAGCCAAACAGGCACTTCGATCGCGACAATTTTTGGCATAAACTGTAGCATTGCTGCAAATAGTATTCGTGGAGTTTTTGAAATAGAGGATAACGCTGGAAGCAGTTTTACTTTAAGTGGATCGGCCAATTTGATAGTTCAAAAGACAACTACGGGAAATAGCTACGCAGACTTATACCTGAATCCGGTTACGAGTTCGATAAGTTCATCAAGTACCATTCAAATGGGGCTTACTGCGGTCACCCAAACGATGACTTTCAGTGGCGTACCAATTGGAAATTATGTCGTTGTGGGAGGAAGCACTACAGTTTCGTTGGTTTCTGACCCTATGGTAGCGGCAGGAAACGTAACCGTTTGTGCAACCTGTACATTGAGCCCTGGCTCATTAAATGTTAGCATCGGAGGAAACTTTACCGTCAACACTACTGGAACATATAGTGGGTCTTCCAATACAACAACTTTTAATGGATCAGTGCCTCAGACGGCTTCGATCGGATCAAGTGTTACATTTCAAAATGTGACTATTAGCAATACCTCAAGTACTGTAACGTTCTCTGGCTCAACGCCGAACATAACCAATCTGAATATACTCAGCGGGATTTTGGATGTATCGGGGCTAAACATAACCGTGAGTGGGAATATTGTTATCAATAGTACGCAAGTAAACTCCGGCGGTGGCTCAATAGCCTTGGGCGGAACAAGCACAGTGCACACCATCACTAGTTCAGGAGGTACCTTCGGCAATCTTACAATTGATGTTGGCTCTGCCACCAAGAATGTTACCCTAAACGGTAATCTTACAATCAGCGGGTTATTGAAATTTAATCCGAGCAATAGCAACCGTTACTTAAGCATTGGCAGTAACCAACTTACTTTTACATCAAGTGCTACTACATCGGCTTCTATAGTGACAGGCACAGGCAGTACATCTTTTGTTCGTACTAACGGAGTAACAAGTGATCTCGGTATTGTCAGAACATGGCCCTCCAATGCCGCTTCAGATTTTACCTACGAGTTGGGCACTGGAAACAACTACACGCCTGTAAAGCTAAGTCTCAATGTAAATGCTTTGGGTGGCGGTAACATAAACGTTGTCGCTGTTAACTCGGCACATCCAACATCCAAACCTGGTCAGCAGCTACTCAATTATTATTGGATACTTACTCGCGACAATTCTATTTCGTACACAGCAACAGGAACACAAACCTATAGCTATCCGTCAAGTTTAATGTCGGGCGCTGGCGGGACATTAGTTGCCTGTTATTTCGATCCTAATGCTGCTACTTTGGGATGGGTACCTGGGAGTCCTGGTAGTGCCACTACTACCCAAATGGTTTTCACCAATAATTTAACAACAAACATGCCTACTGCTGGGGAAAACTTCGACTATTCTGCTGGAACCGGCTATTTAATTGATGGAACTAATGCCTCATTGCCAAATCCTGTTCAGCCTTATTATAGTCGATTAACAGGTGGAAACTGGAGTAACGTTAATAGTTGGACAACAAATAGCTCTGGCACTGGTGCAGCGGTATCCTCACCTCCTACAGGTGTACCTGTTGTAATCTTACCAGGTGCAACGATCACAATGAATACCCTTGGCCGTACGGCATATACTACTCAGATCAACGGTACACTTGCGCTCGGTACTTTCACAAGACATAATCTTGGAATCATCAGCGGAACAGGAATTCTTCAAACCGCAACTAATACATTCCCAGCAGGTAATTACAATGCTTTTGTTTCCAGCACTGGTGGTACTATTCAATACGTTGCTCCAATGACAATGAACAATCGTAATACATACAATAACCTGAGCAGCACCGGAGCAGGAACATTGACAATGACAAGTACTGATCTGACCTTGAATGGAGGATTGACCATAGGTGCGGGTGTGACATTGGATAACAGTGTTAACAACAAAAACATTACTCTTTCAGGGGGCTGGACAAATAGCGGGGGAACATTTTCTGCCGGCACAGGTACAGTTACTTTTGCAAATACGTCGGCCCAAAATATTACAGGATCTACCACTTTTAATAATTTGTCAATGGCATCTTCTGCCAATGTAACCTTAACAGGTACCGGTCCCACTACTGTAAATGGAATACTTTCGCTGAGCAGTGGTAATATCGTTTCAAGTGCTGGAAATCTGTTGACAATTTCATCTACAGGTTCAATTAGTGGTGGTTCGTCAGCGAGCTATGTGTCGGGCCCGATGACCGCTGTGGTAGGTTCTGGTTCTACCTTTAATTTTCCTTTGGGGAATGTAACTGCAAACTATTATCGGCCAGCTACAGTAGCCAATACAACCGCATCCGATACATGGAGCACACAATATTTCGCGCAAGACCCGACCTTGGGCGGGTTCCCTCATACCAGCTTTAATTCAGCCAACCTGGTAAAGGTTAGCAACTATGAATATTGGACAATCTCACCAGCTCTTGCTACTACATTCGCTGACCTTACGCTTGCCTACAACACAGGAAGCTACAGTGGAAACATTGGTAATACTTCGCAGTTATTCATAGCACATTGGGACAACATTAATTCGCGATGGGATCTTCCGCCAGGAGGAGGTACAGTTTCGGTATCCGGCAGCACTACCGCAGGCACTGCGACAGTAACTAATGTAACCAGCTTTAGCCCTTTTACTTTCGGATCAACTGATTTGGCTTCAGGATTACCCATTGAGCTAGTCGATTTTTCTGGTGAGCCTAAACCATATGGCGTAGTATTGTCGTGGACCACAGCTTCTGAAGTAAACAATGACTACTTCACAGTTTATCATTCTGCTTCAGGTGCAAATTTTGAGTCGATTGGAACTGTGAAAGGGCATGGAACTACCAATGCAACTAACAATTATACTCTTACAGATTTAAAACCGGCAATCGGGAAAAATTACTACCAACTGAAGCAGACCGATTTCGATGGAAAATCTACCTCAGGTGAAGTCATCTCGGTGACTGTCGTAAACCTCGACCCTCTGGTAAAAATCTATCCTAATCCAGTAGCACAACAGCAGGTTTTGAATGTAGAGATCAACGGCCTCCAAGCTAACATCCAGGCCGAAGTTCAAATCATAAACCTTCAAGGAAATAAACTGAGTGGCACAACTGTAAGTACCGATTCAGAAGGTACTCTTATAGCTGCTGTAGAACCACGTGGTCTCACACCAGGATTGTATATCTTATTGGTGCAGGGCATTCCCTACAAGTTCATCGTTGAATAATTTAAAAGCGAAGGCTTCCTACTGCGGTAGTCTTCGCTTTCTTCTTTAAATCCACCCAATTTTTCAGCATTTTTAAATCTTGATTTAAGGATATATTTGCCGCAAGTATCCTTTATGAATATTCTTATTATCGGCAACGGAGGTCGCGAGCACGCCTTCGCCTGGAAAATCAAACAAAGTCCTGATTGTGATAAATTATTTGTTGCGCCCGGCAATGCAGGCACAGCCTCGGTGGCAACCAACGTGGCTATTGCTGTAGATGATTTTAAACAGCTGGGTTCGTTTTGCATCGATCAAAAAATAGACTTGGTTGTCGTCGGCCCCGAAGTGCCTTTGGTTAAAGGTATTCGAGATTACTTTGAAGCTGATAAAGCCCTCTCAGACATCCTCATGGTGGGTCCCGGAAAAGTTGGAGCGCAACTGGAAGGCAGCAAGGATTTCTCCAAGCAATTCATGCTACGCCACAATGTTCCAACAGCAGGAGCTAAAACTTTTTTTAGCAGCCAGTCAGAGGAAGCTCAACAATATGTCAACACTATTCAACCACCCATCGTACTAAAGGCCGATGGCTTAGCTGCCGGAAAAGGAGTTGTAATTGCGCAATCTGTTGCCGAAGCTAAAGTCGCTATTCGCGAAATGCTGGAAGAAAAAAAATTTGGTGATGCCAGCGGAAAAGTTTTGATCGAAGAATTTCTAAATGGAATTGAACTCTCTGTCTTTATCCTAACTGATGGCAACGATTATGTGATTTTGCCCGAAGCCAAAGACTACAAACGAATTGGTGACGGAGATACCGGCCCCAATACCGGTGGCATGGGTTCTATTTCTCCGGTGCCTTTTGCGAGCCCATCGTTCATGAAAAAGGTGGAAGAAAGAGTTATAAAACCCACAGTTGACGGACTCAAAAAAGAAGGTATTAACTACAATGGTTTCATTTTTATTGGACTGATGAACGTAGGCGGCGAGCCTTACGTGATTGAGTATAATGCGCGCATGGGCGACCCCGAAACGCAATCGGTAATGATGCGCATCAAAGGCGATTTCCTTGAATTGCTAACGGCCTGCGCCAAAGCAGAACTTAAAGGAAAGTCTTTGGTCACAGATCCCTCTTTTGTGTCAACTGTGGTGATGGCAGCAGGTGGATATCCTGATCATTATCAGAAAGGGGAAATAATTTCAGGGCTTGAAAATACCGACACTGCACAGGTCTTTCACGCAGGGACCAAAATTAATGACGGCAAAATCATAACTGACGGAGGCCGGGTTTTGGCAGTGACAGGAAAAGGGAAAACGATAAGCGAAGCTATGCTCAACAGCTACAATTCTGTAAAAAAAATCAGCTGGGAAGGCGCCCAATATCGCAAGGACATTGGTAAAGACTTGTTAGATCTTTGATCGTCATATCTTCTGTAATCTTCCTGCTTAATCGATATTTGTTCAAGCCGTGCTAACGAACTAACTTTATACCTTAATTCTCGAAATAATATGGGCTGTGCGTGCGGTACGAAAAAAGATGGCAAGGTAGGCGGCTGCAACAATAATGGCGCTTGCGGTACCGGCGGCTGCAATAAGATGAACGTGTTTGACTGGCTCAGCAACATGGATATGCCCACACAAGACCGGTTTGACGTTGCTGAAGTACGCTTTAAAAATGGACGGAAAGATTTTTACCGCAATACTGAACATCTGATGTTGCACACAGGTGATGCCGTAGTAGTAGAGACTCAAACTGGGCATCATATCGGATATGTTTCTCTTCAGGGTGAACTCGTACGGTTACAAATGCAAAAGAAGAAAGTCGCCAACGATGATGAGATTCACAAGATTTACCGGATGGCACATACCAAAGATCTTGAGAAGCACGAAGACGTGAAAAAGCGCGAGATGCCTGCAATTTATCATGCGCGTGAAGTCATTCGAAAAATGAATTTAGGAATGAAACTTTCGGATGTAGAGTTTCAAGCCGACAACACAAAGGCAGTGTTTTATTATTCTGCCGATGAACGCGTTGATTTCCGCGAACTCATCAAAGTATTGGCAAGCGAGTTTAAGGTCCGAGTAGAAATGAGGCAAATCAGTTTGCGACAGGAAGCAGGGCGCCTCGGTGGCGTTGGTGTTTGTGGACGCGAGCTCTGCTGCTCTACCTGGCTAAGTGATTTTAAAAACGTTGCCACAAGTGCAGCACGCTATCAAAACCTTTCACTCAACCCCAGCAAACTTTCGGGCCAGTGCGGCCGATTGAAGTGCTGTCTCAACTACGAACTGGAGACTTATATTCAGGAACTGAAGTTCATCCCAGAAATAGAAGCGCCACTGCTTACTGAGAAAGGTGAGGCCAAACTTCAAAAAACTGACATTTTTAGAAAGCTCATGTGGTTTGCCTATAAAGATGAAAATAACTGGTATGCTTTGAAAGTAGACCGCGTAAACGAAATTCTGGAATTGAACCGTCAGGGGAAAAAGCCTGCGAGCCTTGAAATCGATGTCGAAGAGGTTAAGCTTCCGGTGTCAACATTAAATAACGATTTGGTGAGTCTCGACAAAAAATTCCAATCGCGGGGACGAAATAAAAACCGAAACAAAAACAGAGGTCGCAGAGATGGCAACCAAGGGAATAGAAATCCTAACCAAAGAAATCCCAACAACCCAAACAATCCGAAACGCAAAGGATGAGGATCTTTTTATTTCTTGTCATAGTTGTATCAGTATGTATAAGCTGCGACTCAAACCGGATTTACGAAGACAACGTAGAATTCAAAGACCGTGCATGGAAAATTTCGGCGCCCGCCCAATTTGAATTTCAAATTACTGACATCAATAAGAAGTACAATCTGCTGATGGACATTCGTAATTCACTTGACTATCCTTATGCCAGGCTATTTGTGAATTACAACTTGAACAAAAAAGACAGTCTACTATCCAAGCAATTGGTTTCTTGTTATCTATTCGATCAAAAAACAGGAAAACCGTTTGGCGCAAGCGGACTCGGTGATGTGTACGATCACCAATTTTCCCTGCTTAAAAATTATTCTTTCACAAAGTCAGGTCTCTACCAAATGAAACTTGAACAGTTCATGAGACTCGATACCATTCCGGGCATTTTAGCCGTTGGCTTGCGAGTAGAGGCTGTCGAAAATTAATAGTCTATCCGGCTAATTCTTTTAGAATCTTCTTAGCTTCTGAGGCTTGTAAGCGAGGGCCCCATTGCCGCACCACATGCGAAGATGCTAACGATGCAAGTTTACCAGATCCGGCAAAACTGTGGCCGTGGGTGATGCCATACAGGAATGCACCCGCAAACATATCGCCGGCACCATTAGTATCCACGGCATTCGCCTGATAAGGCTCTATACTAATAAACGTATCACCGTCATAAACCAGGGCACCATTTGAACCAAGCGTCATTACAAATCTCTTGGCTACTTGCTTCAATTTTTCACGAGCTTCAGCCACCGAATTCGTTCCTGTAAAAATCAATGCCTCCTCATCATTACAAAACAACAGATCTACGCTCGCTCCGACAATTTCATTCATCTGTTGGGAAAAATATTTGACCATGCTAGGGTCGGAAAAAGTAAGAGCCACATCTACCTTGTTACGCTCGGCTATCCGCTTGGTCTCTTTTATTGCTTCCAATCCCTTGGGGCTGGCTACCAAATAACCTTCGAGGTATACATAATGTGAATTTTTAATCGCTTGCTCATCCAACTGCTCTGTCGATAAAAGAGAGCTCACCCCCAAAAAGGTATTCATCGTTCGTTGCGCATCGGGCGATGTCATCACCAAACAGCGGCCGCTAAGCCCTTTGGGGCAATCTTCGAATTTTAAATTAGTATCAACTCCGTGGTGTTTTAAATCATTGAGGAAAAACTTTCCCATTTCGTCATGTGCTACGAGGCACGAGTAAAAACTTTTCCCTCCAAATTGACTTAGAGCCACTACCGTATTGCCAGCCGAGCCTCCGCCCGACATTTTACTTTTCTTCATGTCGATGACACCCATCAGTTTCTGCTGCCGCTCCTCATCCACCAGCGTCATTACACCTTTTTCAACATCGTTCTTTTCGAAGAAATCTTGTCCTACTTCGGTAACAATATCTACGATGGCATTGCCAACTCCAAACACGTCATACTTCATACTACTTGTTTTATATAGAACTTAACTGAAATTAATGAGAGGATCATTTCACAGCATAGATTAGTTTCAAAGGTCCTATTTAGCCTACAATCAGTTTCTGCCCTGGTTGCAGGTGGCTGCTCTTCAGGTTGTTGAGACTCCTAATCTTTTCAATAGTAATGCCTGGCAATTTTTTAGATATATCCCACAAGGTATCACCCGGCTGCACAGTATAAGTTTTTGAATCCTTTGGACTAACATAAGATGTCGTTGGTACTATTTGACGCCCTGGCTTAATTGATGGCACCCAGATGATCAGACATTGACCGATGCGAATAAGATTACCACGAAGGTTATTCCACTCCTTCAGGTTTCTTATACTCACGCCAAAGCGTTGTGCTATTGTACCCAAAGCATCGCCATTGCGCACATAATAAACATCACGATCACGTCCATAAGTAAAATCATTCACAGCTTTGGCTAATGCCTCCAGTTCTTTTTTCCCTCTAGCCGCTGAGTCGAGAATCATTTTTCTGTTCACTGAGAAATTTTCCTTTGCTACTTTCGGAACTTTAATAACCCGAAGCTTTCCATCATCTGGAATTGCATTTTTTCGAATGTGCGGGTTCAGTAGCTGCAAATCTTCTACACACGTGCCAGTGAGTTTAGCAAACGTATCAAAGTGAAGAAATTGGTTTACTGATAATGTGTCGTGAGGTAGAATCTCCTCGCGGGCCTCTTCAAAAATATTATGTTCAGCAGCATAATTGACTGAATAAATGATTGCAATAAATTGCGGCACGTACGATCGTGTCTCGCGCGGCAGAAAAGGATAAACCTCCCAGAATGATTTCTTATACCCCGACCTTCGAATAGCCCAGCGAACAGTCCCTGGGCCTGAGTTGTAGGCGGCTAGCGCCAAAGGCCAATCGTGAAAAATAGAATATAGTTGTGTCAAATACTGGCAAGCCGCGTCTGTGGCTTTCTCCGGATCCATGCGGTCATCGGTGTACCAGTCATTTCGCAAACCCAGATACCTGCCCGTCCCTGACATAAATTGCCACAACCCTACAGCACGGGCGATAGAAATAGCACGTGGATTCAATCCCGACTCGATAATAGATAAATATTTCAACTCATCCGGGAGATTGTACTGCTTCAATTTTTTTTCGAACAAGGGGAAATACAAATCTTTTCTTCGCAGCACCATACGTGTATAGTCACGATCTCGCACCGAGAAGTAATCAATAAAAGCGTGGACTTTGCTGTTATATGTTAACGGAATTGTTTGCTGAAGACAGCTAAGACGGTCTGCAATTAGTTCGGGGGTTTCATCAGCAGGTATAAACTCCAGATTAGACGGAAGGCTTACCAGTTCGGTCTTAACAGTATCTTTCAAAACCAATGAGTCGACCGGCGATGTAGCAATCGAGATGGAATCTTTTTTCTCATCAACATTCTGGGCAATTGCCAAAGTGGAGATAGTAAAAGAAAAAAATATCGTTGTAATCCGCTTCATTTCAAATCTAATTCCAAAACTGCTTTAGAACACTGTAGTAATTTACTCTCCTCAAAATCATCCGCCATCAATTGAAGCCCAATAGGTAACCCCTGTTGGTCTTTTCCACAAGGAATCGAGATAGCAGGAATGCCCGCTACATTAGCTTGAACGGAAAATAAGTCTGCAAGATACAACTCAACTGGATTATCCGGATGCTTGCCTAACTCAAATGCCGTAGTTGGCGTTGTTGGCATCAGTATAAAATCATAGTCCTCAAAGATCTTTTTTATCTCCTTACGGATAAGCGCGCGAACTTTTTGAGCCTTCGTATAGTACGCATCATAATAACTTGCACTAAGTACAAATGTGCCGAGCAAAATCCGCCGCTGCACCTCTCTGCCAAACCCTTCCTTTCGAGTCCTGCTATACATAGAAGTTAAATCCTTTGTAGCGGGGCTGCGGTAACCATAGCGTACACCATCGTAGCGCGACAAGTTCGAGCTCGCTTCGGCTGTTGCCAAAATATAATAGGTAGGTAGCATATATTCGTTCAATGGAAAATCGAAAGCCTCTACCCTATGACCTGCCGATTTCAATTGATCAATTTTCAATGTGATAGCTTCCTTAATTTCCGGTTGAAGTGCTTTATTTCCCAACGCGTCTCGCAAGTATGCGATTCTATATTTCGAAGGTTTACCAGTTAGCTCCTGTGAATATGCCGGCACCTGTTTTCGGGATACCGTACTGTCAAAATCATCAGCACCAGAAATCACTTCCAGCACCAGCGCTATGTCTTCAATGCACTTGGAAAAAATACCGATACAGTCAAATGAAGATCCGTAGGCAATTAGTCCGTGACGAGATATGCGGGAGTAGGTTGGCTTCAATCCTGCAATTCCGCAAAATGCTGCGGGCTGCCGCACGGAACCACCGGTATCGGAGCCCAGTGAAACCTGACACATGCCTGTTTGCACTGCTACTGCCGAACCACCTGAAGATCCTCCAGGCACTCGTGTATTATCAATATCATTTAAGACTGAACCAAATGCCGAGTTCTCATTGGAAGAGCCCATCCCAAATTCATCACAATTTTGTCGGCCGATGATGATGGCATCTTCATCTATAAGACGCTGTACTGCTGTACCATTGTATTGCGAAATAAAACCATCCAGAATTTTGCTGCCGGCATGAGCCCGATGGTCTTTGTAACAAAGCACGTCCTTCAGACCTACAACTAAGCCCGCCAGTTTACCGCCTTTGCCGTCTTTGATTTTTAAATCAATTCCTGCCGCACGCGCCAACGCTTCTTCGGAGTATACTTCCAAAAAAGCGTTGAGGTGTTTTTTATTATTGATGACAGTGAGATGGTTGCTGACCAGATCGACACAGGATAATTCCCGGCGATCAAGCAACTGGCGGATTTGAAAATACGGAATATTAAGCGGCTGCAAGCGGCTTACTTCTCGTCGATCTTGGGCATTTCTTTGCCTGCATCATCTACTTCTTTCTTCACATCCTTTACAGCATCTTTAAATTCGCGGATGCCTTTGCCAAGTCCTTTGGCAAATTCAGGTATTTTTTTCGCTCCGAAGAAAATAAGCACGAATAAACCGATCACTACCCACTCGCCCATACCGGGCATACCTAACAACAGGATTGCGTTCATAGTATTAGTTAATTAAAGTCTGTAAAATTACTGAATTAATTTGTCAATTATCCAACGTAAATGATGTACGGCAGTTTGGGCCAAATTGAATTAATTCTTCAACCATAGCTGCGGATCGAGGGTTTCGATATTCTTCCGCACTTGAAAACGCAACTCTGAAATTCCTTCCGAAGAAGACCGTACCCGCCCGATTTCTTCACCCGTAGATACCTTCTGTCCGGTTTTTACGAAGACTTCTTTCAGTCCGCAATACACGGTAAAATACTCTCCATGGCTAATGATGACTGTATTACCAATGCCGTTGATAAAGGCGACAGTACGTACCTCACCATTGAATATCGCATGCACCGGCTCGTTTTGCTTCGTTTGTATGTTTATTCCGTCATTCTGTATTTCAATGCCTTTAAGAACCGGATGCATTTGTCGGCCGTATTTTTGGGATACAAAACCCGAAACAGGCCATGGGAATTTCCTGCGGTTCTCTTCAAAAGTAGTGGAAAGCGCAGCTGTCTCATAAGCGCTTTCAACTTCTTTCAGTTTGTTCTTTTTACGAGCCAGTGCTTCACGTGCTGCACGCTCAGCTTCTTCTTTTATAAGTTTCGCAATTAAGTTGTCCAGCTCTGCTACGGCTTTTCGTGTTTCTTCCAACTCACGCTTCAGGCGCTTTTCTTCCTTTACCAAGCCACGCACCACAGTTCGCTGCTTTTGTTTTAAACCTGAGAGTTGCTCGCTTTGTTTAATCTCATCATTGAGTAGCTGCTGTTTTTCGTTACGTTTTGCTTCGGTCAATTTTACCTGCTTGCCGAGCAGGATTTGCGTTTTGGAAATGGCATCGGCTTGTTCTTTCCGCGCCTTGCTGTATTGCTCCATATACTTGAGCCGCATCACCAACTGATCAAAAGACTGTGCTGAAAAAAGAAGCATGAGTTTATCGGTTTTACCACTAGCTTTCTGCGCGGCAAATAGCATAGCAACGTATTCTTCCTTAAGTTGAGTCACGTCTTTTTCCAGGCTGCCTATAATCTGGTTATCCTCATCTATATCTTCATCGAGCAATGCAATCTCACTTTTAATTGAGCTGACTAATGTTTCTTGTTGCTCAATTCGCTTATTGAGAGCAGTAAGTTCTCCTAGTGAATTTTTTTTCTCCCGCGTCGTTTCTTCAAGAATTTTCTCTGTCTCATTGATTCGCTCAATGTTTTGCTGTCTCTCTTTTTGCAATTGAATTTTATTCTTTTGCGCAAAGACAAAAAATGGCAAGGATAAAAAAGAAAAAAGGAAAATACAGATGGTCCTACCTGCGATCATACCGCTTCGGGATGTTGAAAGGAAAACGGAGCTCTTTAGTACCCACCTCGGCTTTGGTATATTCAAAAATGATTGTGTTGTATACAATATCCGACACCGTTTTGTACACCACATCAATGGTGCCCTTGTAAGGAAAAAGTTTGTTGCCTACGGGCTGAAAGTCGCTATAATTAATCTTCACTGCATTACCTGTAGTTGATTCCGTCAGGTTTACCCGCTCCAGTTTTTTTGTGTTTTTATTGATCAAGTTCTGGATAGTCACTGTGCCTTCAGCTTGAATGAGTTTGTTAAAAAAGGAGTCGTCACCAATTTCATCGCCTTCACGTTTTGGAATGATCGGATTACCCAATAATGCTGCTTGTATAATATCGTAATTGATCTTAAAGTTAAAGCGCTTCGATAATTCCTTATAGTCAAAAACATAATACTCTTTCTCGAGGTTGCTCACAATAGTAATTGAGTCTTTATTGATGAGTGCCATGCCTCCCTGCACTCCAATAACAGTTAGTTTCATCCAAATAACACTGTCTTTGCGAATACGTATATGTGCCTTCACTTCACGTTCTTTGGCATTGTCGCGAAAAACGAGCCGAGCCTTGCCGTGCATATATTCAAAATCGATTTCCTGTATATCAATCGACTTTGGTGGAGGTGGAAGTGTAGGCGCAATTTTGTGGCTGCATCCGGCAAAGATCAGTTGAAGAAAAAGAAGGAAAATTGAAATTCTCCACTCGAAAAATTGGGATAAGAACAGCTTCACTAGTATCTATTTTTGGGGCAATTTAATGATTAGTAAATTTTACGATTGGATATTTTTTTATTGAGTACCTCATTGTTTCCGTTGAGCGATTTTGCTTTCTGCCACTGCGCCACGGCCTCATCAATATCGCCCAATTGGTACAATATATCACCGTAATGTTCATAGTGCACGGCATTGGCTTGCTCTGAGGTAAAGACCTTCTCCATTACTTTTTTCGCTTCTTTATATTTTCCCATTTGATAAAGCACCCATGCATACGTGTCAATGTATGAGGCATTTTCGGGATGGCTTTTTACTACTTGAGCTGACATCCTTTCGGCCTTTTCCAGATTCACTTTCCGGATTGATAGATAATAGCTGTAATTATTAAGAACATACTCATTATTCGGGTTCACCGCCAGTGCGTCTTCATAAGCCTTGTCAGACTTTTCATAATCCTTCATGGCATTATAAGCATCGCCAAGCATACTGTTGATCTCATCCTGCAAATTGAGATTGTTAGCAGTAAGTTTCTTTGATTGTTCCAGTGTGTTGGCAGCCTCACGATATTCTTTTTTGCGAAGATGAGCGATGCCATTAAAATAATAGATCATCGCCTGATTAGGAAAAAGCTCAAGAGCTTCTTCCGAGTGAACAATCACGCTGTCAGCCAGCCCCGCCTGCATTTCCAAAAAGAGCAAATTCTGCCATGCTTCAAAACTATTCGCGCCATGTCTCACTGCGCTTAGATATTCGCCCCGTGCTTCTTCATTCTTTTCAAGCGCAAGGAAAAGATCACCACCAACCAAGCGCACATCCGGATCGTCAGGAGTATAAGTTTTCAGTTTTTTAAAAAGATTTAAAACAAAATTTTCAAGCTCCACATTTTTTAATTTTCTGCTTTTGTTCTGCGACAGAATAGCATTGTAGGTACCGAGCATAAGCACTTTACTGGAAGTCTCTACTTGGGGATCATCAAAAATTTGCATTACATATTCGCGCGATTTTTGTTCCTGTCCAGAGTCACGATAGAGGCCTGCTAGTAAAACCTTGGCACTGCCAGAGTCGGGGTGGCCTGCAATAAATTTTTCAAGGTACGGTATACCTCGCAAGGCCTGATTTTGCTGCGCCAGAATCTCGGCTTGGGCTAAAACAAATCGCTCTTCATCCGGATATGCCTGAATAAGTTTGTCTCCTTCGGCAATTGCCTCGTTGACTTTGCCTTTTACAAACAGAATGCGCTGCTTCTGCAAGGATGAGAGCTCGTTGATTCCAAGTGAAGCTTCGGCCCGGTTATAAACTTTGAAGGCTTCATCAAGCTCATTATCCTGCAAATAAATTGCAGCAAGCTCGTACAGGTATTCTTCCGTTCCCTTGATTTCGCTCATCATTGTTTCAAGAGCCTGTGAAGACTTGTCAAACAGCCGTTGATTGGCATAAATACGCGAAGCAAGGAGATAGAAATATTTGTTTTTCCTTTCCAGCTTCAGGGCGTTCTCAATATTTTGCGCAGCGCGAATTAAATCCTCTTCCTTACTTCCCTTCAAAAAGACCTCTGCTATTTTATAAAATACGGTCGCGTTAGTCGGGTTATATTCCAACGCCTGCTGAAAATAAAAGAGAGCCTTGGTGTAGTCTTCAAGGATGAAATACTTTTCTCCTTCCGTAAAAATTCGCTCAGCCTCGGCAATTCGAGCTGACGAAAACACTACATCGGGTCTTTTCTTTTTTTCCTTTTGGGAAAAGAGCGGAAAGAAAAAAAACAGCGCAGCTAAAAGCAGGATAGATTTCTTTTTCAAATTCATGGATTTGAGCATGCAAAGGTAGGAATAAATCGAATAGCCTTGGTCCGGGAACTCCCCAAAACAAAGGGATTTTCAATCACGCTTTCAGCCCTTTTCTTTCGATTGCATAGACACCAACAACAAACAGACCGATTACTAAAAGATGAAATGCCGTAGCCATAAGCTGTGTAGTAAACGAAAGCCTGTTGACAAATATTACTAGCAGATAAGTAATTGCGATGTAGCTAATTCCACTACGCACTTGGTATGGAATAGGGTAATACCTCTGACCTAACACATAGCAGGCAATCATCATAGAGCCATAGACAATAGCGGTTGCCCAACTACTACCAAAATAACCAGCAACCGGAATCAAGAACCAGTTCAGGATAAACGTTAAGATCGCTCCGCCTATCGCCAGAATTGTTCCATAATATGTTTTATCAGTGAGTTTAAACCACACTGTAAAATTGTAATACACTCCCAGAAAAAGATAGCCCAGCAAAAGTGGTGGCACAATTTCCAGCCCTTCCCAATACGATTCCTTTTTCATTAAAAATTTCAG
>Ga0206934_1050_pt1 | contig 35462 bp, 32 predicted proteins | sample Alteio_BWOrgHeat_16_FD_152932 | JGI IMG/M metagenome (GOLD analysis project Ga0206934, IMG submission 152932) | Enriched cells from forest soil in Barre Woods Harvard Forest LTER site, Petersham, Massachusetts, United States -... | ecosystem: Environmental > Terrestrial > Soil > Temperate forest >...
CAGCGCCATCGTCATGGGCGCCCTGCGCAAGATCCCATGAATCAAGGTGGCCACCGATGTCGATGATTTCATCTTTATATTCGGTACCTGTTATTTGACCTATAACATTGAATGAGGGTGCGTCGTCCAGCATTTCGCAATGTGTTTCAATATAAACCTGAAGCTCCTTCTCTTCTTTTATAAGCCTGGAAAGCAGTTCGGCATGTTTGGTACTGACGGCAACAGCCGGAATTTTAGGGACATCTGGCGCATAGCGCAGTGCTCCGGTGTGAGGATAATCTTCCTGATTTATTCCCATCGATCGAACGATGACGGCTACAGCCCCAAGTTTTGCTGCTTCTGAAGCACCGCTGCCACGTTGATCAACGGCGCCTCCATAGGCTGCAAATGTTTGGATTTGCGTAGGATCCATTGGGCGATTGAAAAAGACAATTTTGTTCTGAACAGATTTTGGATTCAGCTGTTTCAGTTCATCAAAGCTCTTGACTTCAATAACGGAGGCGCCTATTCCCGATGGGCCTGTACCAACAGAATTTCCCAAGGCACAAACGGAGAGATTAATTGTGCCCATTTTTTTGGAGTTGATAATACGTGTTATTTCCTGCTGGCCTCGCACCCAATGTGGAACCATCACAGGCTGAAGCCATACAGAATCGAAATCATAAGTTTCCATCAGGTGACGACTCCATTCAACTGCTGCAGCTGCCCCGGGTGATCCCGACAAACGCGGACCAATTTTGAGACAAAGGTCGCTGAGCATCTCATACGTTTTTCCATGACTCAGTGCTTCATTAAAAATTTCCTTAATGCCCTGCTGATCCTGTGTGGTCTGTGCTTGGATTGCGATTGACGAAATTAAGAAGAGAAGGAGCGGCAGTTTGGTCATATAATTTTTTTTTGAAGAGACAATATTGCGAAAGCGATTCAAAAAGAAAATATAATTTTTGCGCAAACATTTCGACCCATGTTGTAAATGCCAGAACGGCCATTAGGTGATTGCTGATAGTATTCAAAATATTTTAAGCGGCTCATGTTTGATTGATAAGTAACATCCAAAACGTTGTTCACCTGTAGCTGAAATTGCCAGTTGGTTTTTGACTGACGGACAGTAGCACCCAGAGAAAGGTTGAGCAAAGCATAGCCGTTAGTTATGGTTTCCGTATTGAATAATGCCAAATACCTGTTTTGCGTGGCGTTATAATCCATTTCGGCCGTTACGTTGACACCAGAAAGCCAGTTTGATTTAATCTCGAACTCTTGGTTAATGTTACTTATCCATCGCGCCGGCGGAATAAACGGCAGGTACTGACCTTGTTGTTTTTTATTTTCAAAAAGAGGATTGCGATTGAACCCGTAACACAAGGCTAATTGATTGTTGAACGAAGACCTCTGATGTTTTTAGGCTTCCATGAAAACGTTCCTTCTAGTCCGTAAAGCTGTGCAGCCGCTTGTTGATATTGAAAAGTCTTATTGCCTTGTGCATCAGTGACTGTTTTCCCTTGTGTGCCTGTAACTTGGTTTAGATAAATATAGTTTTCAATGTTTTTATTGAATACACTTACCGAAGCTGACAGTTCTGAGAAATTAGTAAACAACCCAAAATCTTCCTGCCAGCTAAATTCAGAGACAAAGTGTGGGTTACCAATATAAAGAATGTGCGCGCCGGCATCCAACCCATTAGAAGCAATTTCTGAAATGCTCGGTGCCCTATAACCGCGTGAGAAATTGAATTTGAGATTCAAAAATTCATTGAGCTGATAGGTCGATCCGAGACTCAACGATATGCCATGGAACGATTGATTGATGGCAGGAAATTGTAAGGTTGCACCAACAGTGTCGGGCGGAAAAACCTGTTTGTCAAACCCGGTTCGGGGATCGGTGCCAGTATAAAAATTATAGGTACGAATATTTCTAACGTCCACCCGGGTGCCACCGATTATCGTCCAGTTATCCTTTTTCCATTTGGCAACTCCGAATGCTCCAAAATCAATGAGGTCGTAATTAGGCACAGGGAAATTTGTTGCGTCTTTGATCTTATTATTTTGGAACATTCCATTTACACCTGCTGAAGTTTCAATGCCGGAAAATTCAGGGGCATTATAACGAACACTGTAATTAATTGTATTGAGCCGGAGATAAGTGCCGGCTTGGTTGGGCGCAGTCGGGTGATTGAATTCCCTCCGGATATTTTGCGTTAGCGCGATTAACATATTGATATCGCCCTTTCCTAGCTGGTAGTAGTTGTTGACATAGCCACGATAATGCTGAATACGCTGGTGTAAGGGATTGAGTGTGTATGAATTCAGCTCTGCATTTGAAACGATCGGCCTGTTTTTAATGTCATCCTGATCGCCTTCGTAAATTTGTTGGGTAAATTTTCGAGTGAGTGAGTCACGGCTGCCGTCGGGGATACCCTGCAAATTGTCGTACAGTGAAAAATTGAGATGAGTAAATCCTTTTGCCGTCTTATAACCGAGTAGCGCTGAAGCGTTTTTTTCCTGAAATCCTGTATTAAAGACCCGACCATCAACGGCGTTGGTATAATTTTTTGCGATGCGATAAGCACCACGTACAATCCAGAGCCAATGGGTGTTTCCCGAAGAAAGCCTGAAACCATTTCCGATCAACCCATTGTTGCCTTGGTATTCAGAAAGCCAGCGACCTCGGATTTTCCCATCGGCTTCTTTAGGTACAAATGGAATTAAACTTACCACGCCGGCTAATGCATCGGAACCATAAACTAAGCTGGCGGGCCCTTTGATTATTTCAGCCCGATCAATATTGTAGTTATCAATTTCAAGTCCGTGTTCGCCACCCCATTGCTGCCCTTCCTGCCGAACGCCATCGTATAAAGTGAGTACTCGATTAAAACCCATGCCTCGAATGAATGGCTTCGAAATATTTGGCCCCGTCTTCAGCGTATTTAATCCAGGAATATTTTTTGCAAGCACATCAATGATATTGTTTTCATTGGCACGTTCGATCATTTTTGGAGTTACAGTGCTTACTGAAATTGGGTTTTCTTTTATAAGTGTCACCTTCGAGACTGCCGTGATTACGACTTCATCCAGTATTTTGTGATTGGGAGTCAGAAGGATTTCGTATTCAGTTTTGGCGGAAGTTATTGCAAGAGTGTCATTTTGATAACCCAGAAACGAAAGGACGCATTGATCGTTTTCTTTTACCTTCAACTTAAAGCGTCCGTAAGAATCAGTGATGCTACCACGGGTGGTACCCAGTAATGTGATAACGCAGCCACCCAGCGGTTGCCTTGTTTCCTCATCTTTCACTAATCCGGTTATTCCATGCTGAGCGAGTACACTTTGAAATGATAGTATTGCGTATAGTAATAATATTGGTTTCATAATTTTAGACAAGTCTAAATAATATTTTAGATAAATAAAATAAATAAGGTTTAATAAGAACAGAAAATGCAGCCAGTGGCTGGATTTCAATTTATTAAGGCAAGATGTTTTAGATAAAAGAAACCGGAGGCGCGCGGCCTTGTGAATAAGAAACCGCGATTCGCTCGATACAGAAGTAAAGTGCGCTTCTTGGGTAATAAACGCCTGATGATCGAAAGTTAGATGCGTAGAAGAAATAAACGCCTGATTGAAGAAGTCTATAGAGCAAACCTTACAGTGTTCATCATGTTTTTGACTCCGGCTGCTCCGTCTTTCAACGGTGTTGAAACAGATTTTAGCTCATGGACATCGTGGTTCTTGTGAAAGAAATTCACCGCCACTTGCGCAAAAAGCAGTGCTCAAATCAGAAGACTGATGAGAAAATATGTAGGGCTCTTGATTTCAACGTTTGCAACGTTATAAATGCAGGTGAAAATCGCAATGTTCCAAATGCTTCTTTTGATCAGTTGTAGATTCAATATCAAAATGAACTTGTACTTGATTTAAATCGTTTGCAAAGGAGTTGCTAACTTGCAATCAATTTAACATAAATGAATTATGGCTTATCTGTTTGATTCGTTTGATGGTTGGAAAAAATATTGCATTGAGCATAAATTTTCGCTAGCCAAAACAGTTACTGAATATGAATTCGACCAAAAGGGCCGAAACGAGAGTGAAGTAATTGAAGGCTTAATGAGAGCGTGGGCGGTAATGAAAGATGCAGTGCGCAGTGGCCTTGAAGAAGACATGACTTCCCGTTCGGGTATGATTAATAATGGTGCCAAAAAAGTATATCGATACCCCAAGGCGGTCTTGTCTATTGAATTTCAACGGCTGATTTCACGCGCACTTGCTGCTAAAGAAGTGAACTCGTGCATGGGGAGAGTTGTTGCTGCACCTACTGCCGGAGCAAGCGGCATTATGCCTGGTGTACTTTTTACATTGCAAGAGATCCATCACATTGACGACGAAAAAATTATTGAAGCGATGATGGTAGCAGCAGGTATAGCAATCATTATCGAACAAAAAGCATCTATCGCCGGAGCAGTAGGTGGTTGTCAGGCAGAGACAGGCACAGCTGCAGCAATGGGTGCAGGGGCGATTGTATATTGTCTTGATGGAAACATCGATCAGGTATTTAATGCAGTTGCAATAACAATACAGTGTATGCTTGGTTTGGTTTGCGACCCTGTTGCTGGCCTTGTCGAGATTCCTTGTGTGGTGCGCAATGCAAGTGCGGCTGCAATTGCCAATAGCTCAGCGCAAATTGCATTGGCCGATGTAAGCAGTGTGATCCCCGTTGATGAAGTGATTGAAGCAATGGGAGAAATCGGTGCAAGCATGGAGACACGTTATAAAGAGACAGCACTCGGTGGGTTAGCCGCCACCAAAACCGGGCAAGCTATTGCAAAGCGGGTTTTGATACGGGATATTGAAGTGTTGCCAGATGAGTTGAGTAGCTGAAATATGAAAACCAGGTAAGGTGTTTTTTAAAATAGAAAACGATCCTGGGTCACTTCAAAATCTCGGGCACAGCAAGGCGCCCAAGCAGATAAACGATGGCAGTAAATACAATGGCCCAAAATATCGCGCTGATCAACATGAAGAGTAGGATTTTATTTTTGGGTTTGCCAAGGCTTACCGCAATAATGGTACCGCCAATCGGCGTGAGAAATACAGGGGTAAGAAAAGCCACGCCACCCAACCCGTATTTTGCTATGAATCCACTGAACCTGTTTTTCTTCTTGTTGGGATTTTCCTGATCCTTGGAATGAAAAAATCGTTTTAATAATACATGTCGAAGCCAGTCGCCAAAAAAAGTAAAGGCGACTACACTTATCATCATACCGCCAATCGTTGCGAGCACTGTAGTAACAAAATGGAGTTTCAGGCCATAGCCTTCCAAAGGGCCTAAAATAAATTTAAGGGCGCTTGACAGAAATACAGGAATCGCCTTCAGGATTTCTTCAGCCATTGTATTTCAGATCAACACCGCAATTATTCAATTTAGAAAAGGTAATTTTATGAAAATATAAAGGAAAGTTTTGAAGAAAAATAAAAAACAAAAAGGCGAGTTTCAGTTGCTGAAGGAGCTGTGCGAAATCCATGCGCCCTCTGGTCAGGAACTACCTGTTAAAGATTTTTTACTCCGCTACATAAAAAAAGAAAAAAAGCATTGGATTTCACAGCCGGAAATTATTGAAGGAAAGGAATTTCAAGATTGTTTGATCCTGAAATTCGGCAAACCACGCACAGCCATTTTTGCCCACATGGATACAGTTGGGTTTTCGGTACGCTATTTTAATCAACTGCTCTCGATCGGCAGTCCCGATGCTGAGGCCGGAACGAAATTAGTTGGCCATGATCAGTTCGGCCCAATCGAATGTGAACTTGAATACGATAAACAAGATCATGCGTTTTACAAATTTGGAAGATCTATCGAGCGTGGCACAACGCTCACTTACAAGATTGATTTTCGCGAGACGAAAGAATTTATACAAACTCCTTACTTGGATAACCGACTGGGAATCTTCAACGCATTGAAAGTTGCTGAGACATTGAAAGACGGTTTGATTGTTTTTAGTTGCTGGGAAGAACACGGGGGAGGCTCGGTTGGATATCTGGCTAAATACATTTATAAAAAATGGAATGTTCATCAAGCTCTGATCTCGGATATCACGTGGGTATCAGATGGTGTAGAGCATGGCAAAGGTGTTGCAATTTCGCTGCGTGACCGAAATATTCCACGAAGGAGTTTTGTCGATAGAATTATTGCGATAGCTCAAAAAAATAAAATAGCTCACCAATTGGAAGTGGAGGGATCCGGTTCTAGCGATGGTGGTGAACTTCAGCGTGGCGCATTGCCATTCGATTGGTGTTTCGTTGGCGCACCAGAGCATGGAGCACATACTCCACGCGAGAAGGTTCATAAAAACGACATTGAAACAATGGTTGCTCTTTACGAAAAAGCGATGAAGGAACTTTGAGTTTACTTCCCTAAGTTTGCGGTCCTATAAAATTAAAAAATAATGAAAGATTTTGGTATCAAGGCAGCATTGCAATCACTGAATGTAAGAAAATCAAATAGTGGAACATCGACCGGGAAAAAATGGATTAAGGCTTCCAGTAAATATATTGATTCACTTTCACCAGTTGACGGCAAACTGATTGGTCGTGTGGAGTCTACCGATGAAAAATCTTTTGAAAAAGTAATGGCACAGGCAGCGAAGGCTTTCGTTAGCTGGCGGATGGTGCCAGCACCTAAGCGGGGAGAAATTGTACGGCAGATTGGCGAAGCTTTGCGCGAGCAAAAGGAACATCTGGGCAAACTGGTTTCCTATGAAATGGGAAAATCCTATCAGGAGGGATTGGGCGAAGTGCAGGAGATGATTGATATCTGTGATTTCGCCGTTGGTTTATCAAGGCAATTGAACGGACTTACTATGCATTCTGAAAGGCCATTGCACAGGATGTACGAACAATATCATCCTTTGGGTATTGTCGGAGTTATTTCAGCTTTTAACTTCCCGGTTGCCGTATGGAGTTGGAACGCAATGATCGCGTGGGTGTGTGGCGATGTTTGCATCTGGAAGCCTTCGGAAAAAACGCCACTGTGCAGTATCGCATGCCAGAATATTGTGAGTGAAGTTTTTGAAAGGAATGATGTGCCTGAAGGAGTTTCATGTATCATCAACGGAGATTATAAAATTGGCCAGTTGATGTGTGCTGAAGAGAATATTCCGCTGGTATCTGCTACCGGCTCGGTGCGCATGGGTAAAGCAGTTGGTCAGACAGTAAGTGCGCGATTGGGTCGTGCGCTTTTGGAATTGGGGGGAAATAATGCAATCATTATTACAGAGAACGCTAACATTGACATGGCTATCATTGGTGCTGTGTTTGGCGCGGTAGGAACGGCAGGACAGCGATGCACGTCTTCCCGTCGCTTAATTATTCACGAAAAAATATATGAGGAAGTAAAAAACCGATTGAAGAAAGCGTATGACCAATTACGTATCGGAAATCCTCTTGATCAAAATAATCATGTTGGCCCTCTTATCGATAAGTTGGCTGTGAAAACGTATAAAGATGCTCTCGGTAAGATTAAAGGTGAAGGTGGACATTTCGTTGTGACGGGAGGAGTATTGAATGGAAAAGGTTATGAATCGGGATGTTATGTTAAGCCTGCAATTGCCGAAGTAAGAAATCATTTTGAAATTGTACAGGCCGAAACATTTGCCCCGATTTTATATCTAATAAAGTATAAAACAATAGATGAGGCGATCGCTTTACAAAACGGTGTGAAACAAGGATTGTCCTCAGCGATTATGACTACGCGTTTGCAAGACATGGAAAAATTCCTTTCTCACGGCGGCTCCGATTGTGGAATAGCGAATGTAAATATTGGTACATCCGGCGCAGAGATTGGCGGGGCTTTTGGTGGTGAGAAAGAAACCGGTGGCGGTCGCGAGTCGGGCTCAGACTCATGGAAGGTGTACATGCGCAGGCAAACGAATACCATCAACTTTGGCGACACTCTGCCCTTAGCGCAGGGAATTAAGTTTGATTTGTAATTTGACCGGTTTGGAAAACAAACTTATTCAGCCTATTTTTAACATGACCAACTAACTCTCCATGGCTTTGAGAAAATACCGCGCGGTTATGCTTATTGATGATAATGAGATCGATAACTTGATTAACCAAAAAATGATCGAGGCGGCAGCTATAACTGATAATATCTATACGCACACCGGTGCCAAAAGCGCTATCGAGTTTCTGAAGAACATGGAGAAAATGGATGTTGCGGAGCAGGTTTTACCCGACGTTATTTTCCTTGATATCGACATGCCTTTGATGGATGGCTTTCAATTTTTGGATGAATTTGAAAAACTAACCCCGTTGGCAAAAAGGAAATGCCGGATTGTAATGCTCACCTCTTCAATCAACCCTCAGGACTTTGACCGTTCTAAGAAGTACAGCAATGTAAAGTTGTATCTGAATAAGCCGCTTTCACACGAAAGCATTATGAAGATAGACGTATAAGGATTCGATTAAGCGTCTACGGCACCTTCTACCGCTGCAAGCATTTCTACAAAACTCTCGTCCATTTTAATTAAAGAAGTAGGGGCGAAGTAATTTACTTTTACTTCCTTGAACTTGGGGATTATAGCACTGATTTTCTTTGCCTTTTCTTTTTTGGATTCGCTGACAGCTACACGAAGTATCTTTAAAAACAGCATTACATTTTCGCACTCGTCCTTGCCAAACATCCGAATCTGACGCTGTACACTGTTGGTTAGCTGAATAAATAGCTCGAAATCCTTGAGCAAGCAATATTGCAAAGCCAAAAGCGCTTTGACTTCCATTTGCACAAATGGGAATTTTTTCAAGCCCACTTCATTAAGCATGTTGTTGATAACCTTAGCGGCTTGGTCGTATTTGCCAGCATAATAACAACTGAGGGCTTGATAACAAATATAAATGGCATGCTTAGGCACATCTTGTATCTCTGTTTCAATGTCCATTAACAGGCCTTCATTTTCTGCATAAAGGCTCTTTTCGGTGTTGTTGCGCAGATGACGCTCAAGTTTAGAGATGAGGAAGCGTGCAGAAAAAGTATAATTGGGGTAATTGACAAGCAGCGTAGCCACTGCATCATTTACTTCTTCGTAATATTTCTCTGCTTGACGGTAAACTTTGTAATGATTATAATACTCCAGATGGAGGAATTCGAAAACCAAATTCAAATGATAATATAGAGGATCAAGGTTATAGGTTTCAAAAATTTTCTGAACGCGTGCAAAAATATCTTCGATAGCTTCTCCCTCTTGGTTTGATTCATCCTGATCTACAAATAGCCGGTGGAAAATTAACATGCAACTATGGTACACGTACAGCCGGTGAGATTCGTAGAGCTTGGACACGTTTTGCATTTCCTTCATTAACAGATCAAGCCCCATTTTTTCTATAGGGTCCCCCGTAAGGAAATAATTGCCATACTTTTTTAAGTAATCCGATAGCAAATCCTCTGCCTTGTCTACCGCCAGCATAAAAGCCACGTGCCTGTTGTAGAGTTGGGAGTAGTTAAAATACTCTGGTGAGTGAATATGAAGTTTTTTAAGCGACTTGTATACCACTGTAAGCTCACTGGCGAGGTCATAGTCCTGAAGTTCTTTCTCTAATTTCTTTAATGTAGTAATCGAAATGGTTCTCTTTTTAGTAAACAGCACCTCATTAAGGTTGGCGACTTTGCGTAAAATGTCTGTGCGTGGACTCTCCATTTGCTGGAGCAGATGTTCTTCGATTTTTTGGTTGAGGCGAGAGCGTAATGTGTAATAGGCATTGGCATTTACTTCAAGTTCTACCATAATTTTGCTGTCGGAAAGCTGGCGCTCGCGCAATGCCCGCAACACATAGGCTGACTTTTCGGCATTGCTTTCCATCAAAGAGTCATGGATTTCTTTGTAATCTTTTTCGGAGAGTTGTTTGATAATATTTTTAAGTTTTGCCATGGGCGCACGCTTATAGTTTTTAAAGTTACTAAAATTAAATGTCGCTGCAACAAGCCTGTGTAAGACAATAAGGCAAATTCTTGGTAAGGATACGGTCATCTTTTCAGACTTGGAACTATGGATTGCTTTTTGTCTGTTCAGTGTGAATAATTATTACACATATGGACCCTTACTCACAAATGATCATTGACGCGGTAGCACGTGTAAAGAATGCGGTAGTGAAAATTGATGTTTATAAGAACGTTCAGGGTAAATTGAGAGCGGCGGGCTCCGGCTCGGGGTTTATCTTTTCATCCGACGGGTTTATTTTCACCAACTTCCATGTAGTTAATGGTGCAGAGAAAATCATGGTGTCATTGCTCAATGAAAATGAAATCGAAGCGACCCTTGTTGGCAAAGACCCTGATACTGATTTGGCAATATTGAAAATATATTCAGAAGGCTATTCAGTATCCAAACTCGGAAATGCTGACAATCTTCAGATAGGCCAATTGGTTATTGCAATTGGAAACCCTATGGGCTATCAGCATACCGTTACAACTGGTGTGATAAGCGCACTTGGCCGAACACTGCGCTCACAAAACGGAATGCTTGTAGACAATGTGATCCAATCCGATGCAGCTTTAAACCCGGGTAATTCTGGTGGCCCAATGATTACCACAGATGGCGAAGTCGTGGGTGTAAACACTGCAATTATTCAGGGTGCACAAGGAATAAGTTTTTCTGTTGACATCAACACTGCCAAAGAAGTCGCAAATCAATTAATTAAAAATGGAAAAGTTTTTAAGGCCTACTTGGGGTTTCAGTTGCAGGAAGTGACAATTAACCCGAAAGTGAAGAGGCACCATCATCTGGCAAATGAAAAAGGTCTATTCGTTGTAAACATTGAGGACGATTCTCCGGCGGCATTTTCACAGGTAAAAGCCGGTGATATTATCACTTCCTTTAATAACAAGACTGTTGAAACACTTCATCAGCTATTTAAAGAATTAACTAAAAAGGAGATACTTACCATGGTTGATATTTCGTTGATCCGGCATACTGAGCTGCTTAATGTGAGTATTTTCCCGATCCAAAAAGCGGCTTGAGCCTTTTGAATAAAAAAATTAGTGGAAAGAAAATGGATTTCTATTTTTGATGGTAAATCCAAACTATCCCTATGAAACGCGTTATACTTTTATTGATTTTTATCCCATGCCTTCTGTCAGCTCAAAACATTCGCTGGACAAAAGATGGGAATGCTTATTATAAAATCGAAGCCGGTGAAATCAACCGCTATGAATTGCCTGCCAATACGAAGAGCTTATTCCTGTCAAAAGCTGATCTTATCCCGACTGGACAGACAGAAAGCTTGAAAGTCAGAAGTTTTTCATTGTCGGATGATGACTCACAAGTTTTGATTTATACCAACTCTCGCAAGGTCTGGCGGCTTGACACCGAAGGTGATTATTGGGTTTTGAATAGATCAACAAAAGCACTTAAAAAGATCGGAAAGGATAAGCCGGCGTCTTCATTGCGCTTCGCAAAATTCTCTCCCGACGGGAAAAAGGTTGGATATGTGAGCGAGTTTGATCTATATGTGGAAGATATAGCCACTGGCCAGATTCAAGCGATCACTTCGAATCATTCACGAAAATTAATAAGCGGTACTTTCGACTGGGTTTATGAAGAAGAGTTTTCGTGCCGCGATGGATTTCAATGGAGCAGCGACAGTCAGTTGATTGCTTATTGGCAAATTGATGCCAACAAGATTGGGGATTATTATATGTTAAATACTACTGATTCCGCTTACTCAAGAATTATTCCGGTGGAGTATCCTACCATCGGCCAAAGCCCTTCTCCAACAAAAATAGGAGTGGCTAATGTGAGTACCAACAAAACAACGTGGCTCAATATTCCAGGTGACCCGCAACAACACTACTTACCGCGAATGGAATGGAACTCACTGTCAGAAATTTTTGTGCAGCAGCTTAATCGTAAACAAAACGAGAGTAAAATATTCTCTTGTAATCCTGTTACCGGAGAAGCAAAACAAATTTTTACTGAGAACGACAAAGCATGGATTGACGCGCCGGAATTTGAACATCCATTTGTTTGGTTGAATAATAAAAAAGAGTTTTTGTGGCTGAGTGAAAAAGATGGTTGGGCACACCTGTATAGAATATCAAAAGATGGAAAGGACATGCTCGTAACTAAAGGCGACTATGACGTTATTGATATTGTTTCTGCCGATGAGAAAAATAACACAGTTTATTTCATTGCGTCTCCAACGAATGCCACACAAAAATATTTGTACAAAACGAAATTGGACGGGAAAGGAAAATTGGAGCTTGTTTCGCCCACCAATCAGATTGGAACTCACTCCTATCAGGTTTCTCCTAATTCAAAATATGCATTTCACCGGTTTTCTAATTACTACACACCTGCTGCCGATGAGTGGATATCATTGCCAGATCACAATGTGGCAGATCATCAGCACAAAGTTTATGATGCAGTGACTGCAGCTGACAAGTCCAAATCGAAAATGGAGTTTTTTAAAGTTAAAACTTCGGAAGGAATTGAAATGGATGGCTGGATGGTGAAGCCGGCAAACTTTGATGCCACTAAAAAATATCCCGTTGTCTTTCAAGTTTACACTGAGCCGGCTTCTCAAACTGTACGCGACTCGTATGGTATGGGCATGAACCGTCTGTTTAATGGAGACATGAGTGCTGAGGGATATATTTATATATCTCTTGATGGACGCGGAACGCCCGCACCCAAAGGTCGGGAGTGGCGCAAGTCAATCTATAGACAGATTGGACAAATCAATATAAAAGATCAGGCACTTGCAGCTAAAGAGATTTTGAAGTGGCCTTTTGTAGATAGTGAACGCATTGCAGTGTGGGGTTGGAGTGGTGGAGGTTCTACCACGTTGAATCTGATGTTTCAGTATCCTGAAATCTATAAAACAGGAATTGCTGTGGCCGCTGTTGCCAATCAACTCACCTACGATAATATTTATCAGGAGCGCTACATGGGCTTACCTCAGGAAAATCTGGAAGACATTTTAAAAGGATCTCCTGTGACGTATGCTAAAAACCTGAAAGGAAATTTGTTATACATCCACGGCACTGGCGATGATAATGTGCATTACAACAATGCCGAGATGCTTCTTAACGAACTGATCAAATACAATAAGCAGTTTCAATTTATGGCATATCCCAATCGTACACATAGTATCAGCGAAGGTGAGGGCACAACCAAACATTTGTCAACACTGTACTCTGATTATCTCAGGAAATATTGCCCTCCCGGAGCTAAATAGTTAATGATAATGACATGAAAACTTCTCGTAGAAAGTTCATTCAGGCTTCGGCAACGATTGCTTCACTGGCATCAGCTCAAAAATTATTTAGTCAATCCCAAAAAGTGACTAAACCAATTGTTGTCTCTACGTGGAACTTCGGTGTTGGTGCCAACGCAGAAGCTTGGAAGATTTTATCAAAGAATGGAAGAGCATTGGATGCCGTGGAAGCTGGGGTTCAAGTTCCTGAAGGCGATCCGAAAGAAACATCCGTAGGGCTTGGCGGGTTGCCCGATCGTGACGGACGAGTGACGCTTGATGCGTGTATCATGGATGAAAATGCTAACTGCGGAGCAGTCGCTTGCCTTGAACATATTGTTCATCCTATTTCTGTCGCGAGAAAAGTGATGGAAAAAACTCCGCATGTACTGCTGGTGGGTGATGGCGCTTTACAGTTCGCTTTAGCTAATGGATTTAAAAAAGAGAACTTGCTGACGGAAGAGTCTGAGAAAGCATGGAAAGAGTGGTTGAAGAAAGCGCAGTACAAACCTATTGCAAATATTGAAAATCACGATACCATTGGGATGATTGCGCTCGACTCAAGTCAAAATGTTTCGGGAGCCTGTACCACTAGTGGCATGGCGTATAAAATTCATGGTCGTGTGGGTGATTCACCGATTATTGGTGCCGGACTTTTTGTTGACAATGAAATTGGTGCAGCAACATCAACCGGAGTAGGAGAGGAAGTTATTCGTATTTGTGGTTCACATCTTGTGGTCGAACTGATGCGCCAGGGAAATTCACCGCAAGAAGCATGCGAACTGACTGTAAAGAGGATCGTAAAAAACCAGCAGGAGAAATCAAAGGAAATTCAAGTTGGTTTTTTGGCTATTAATAAGAATGGAGAACTTGGTGCATACGCACTGCAGAAAGGGTTTACATACGCGGTATATTCAAATGACGTTCCCAATAAAATTTTTGACGCGAAAAGCTTTTATTAAAAATGACCATTGAGATAGTAGTATATAATATTGAGTCTGCACTCAAGGCGCAAGAAGGCGGAGCAGATCGGATTGAGTTGTGCGACAACCCCGCTGAGGGCGGAACCACACCATCCTACGGTACAATTGAAAACGTTCGCCAGAATGTAAGCCTCGATGTGTTTGTGATGATTCGTCCCCGTGGCGGAGATTTTCATTATTCGGGTTATGAATTTTATTCGATGAAACGTGACATCGATCAATGCCAAAAGCTAAGTGCCGACGGTGTTGTCTTTGGAATTTTGAATGAAGATGGAACAATCGATAAAAAACGGTGTAAAGAATTAATCGACAGGGCAAGACCAATGAAAGTAACCTGTCATCGCGCTTTTGATATGACACGCGATCCATTTGAAGCTTTAGAGGATTGCATCGAAGCGGGTTTCGACAGGATTTTAACAGCTGGTCAACAAGCACAGGCTGTTAAAGGGGTTGGCTTGATAGCTGAACTAATCAAAAAAGCCGACAGCCGAATTGCTATTATGCCAGGGTCGGGTGTCAATGAAGATACCGTGAAAGAGATTGTTTCAAAAACTAAAACAAAAGAGATTCATTTTTCGGCTACGGGATTCCGCGAAAGCGCAATGACTTATAAAAACTTAAATATTGCAGGCATGGGTGATGATGGAGGAAGCGAATTCAAACTCCGAACTGTTGACTCCAAGCGGATAAGGCAAATGCGTGAGTTGGCAGAGAAGATTAATTGACAGAAAAAGGATTTAAATTTAAATGTCATGAGAAAAACACTAGTCAGGGAATCTATTTTTTGTGCTTTAGTCGCCTGTTTGTTAACTTCTATTAACTCGTGCAAACCCAAAATGGAAGAAAATTCCTCAGAGAAGGATTCCAAGTTAAAGATTTCGCTAGCTGAATGGTCTATTCATCGCGCACTTGACAGCGGAACGTTACTTGCAGAGAACTTTGCCTCAATTGCAAAAAACGATTTTGGTATCCATGCGGTAGAATATGTGAACGGATTTTATACGAAACATGCCGAAGACGAAGCCTTTTGGAAAATGATGAGGGCAAGGGCCGATTCACTGGAGGTTAAAAGTCTTTTGATGATGATCGATAATGAGGGCGATTTGGGAAACCCGGATTCAACAGAACGGAAGAAGGCGGTTGAAAATCATTATAAATGGATAAACGCAGCTCACATTTTGGGATGCCACTCAGTCCGAGTCAATGCATTTGGCGATGGGTCAAAGGATGAAGTTAAAATGGCCATGGTTGACGCACTTAAGAGACTCTGTAAATACGCTATAAAGGATAGCATCAATGTGTTGATTGAAAACCATGGTTTGTACAGCTCCGATGGAAAATGGATTGCTGATATCATGCAAAAAGTAAACTTGCCGAATTGTGGTACACTTCCTGATTTTGGGAATTGGTGCACGGCTGTAAAATGGGGAAGCACGCAAGACAAGAAATGCAAAGAAGAATATGATCGTTATCAGGGAGTCGCTGAGATGCTTCCGTTTGCCAGGGGAGTAAGTGCGAAGTCATATGCTTTTGATGCGCAAGGTAAAGAGACGATTATAGACTACGCGAAGCTGCTCAAGACAGTGAAACAGTCAAATTTTTCTGGATATGTGGGCATCGAGTACGAGGGCTCAAATCTAAGCGAGAGGGAAGGAATTATTGCTACGAAGGCTCTGGTAGAGAAAGTGTGGAACGAGTAATGGCGAAGGAAATAAGTTTATTGGAAACGGATTGCTTGGCAACTAACAATTTTAAAATATATTTGCCGCTCGTTTGGGGGATTAGCTCAGCTGGCTAGAGCGCTTCCATGGCATGGAAGAGGTCATCGGTTCGAATCCGATATTCTCCACAAAATCCCATCGTAACGATGGGATTTTTTTATTTATACATATTACTTAATTATCCTTCTTGCCGCCCGAAGTCGCTTAAAAAAGTAGTCAGAGTATAAATTAGTTTCCACTACGCCTAAAGAAGTAGAGGCATGAATAAACTTCACATTGTCATTCCCTTTTACTTCCGTTACAATGCCAACATGGGTAATTACGCGCCTCTTTTTCCCAGTAGCAAAAAACACCAAGTCACCAGGTTGTAACTCACCAACTTTTACTTTTTGGCCCTTCAGCGCTTGAGCATCGGCTGTTCGGGGCAGCGAAATATTGATAGATTCATAGGCATGACCAGTCAGGGCCGAGCAATCAATCCCCGCTCTCGTTGTTCCACCCCACTTGTACGGAGTGCCTGTATAGGCTCTGGCTGTTTTAATAACAGTTGAAACCTGATCTTTAATTTTGGATTTTCTAGCAGAAGCGCAACCTGTTGCTAGCAGTCCCAGCAATAGGAAAAAATATATTTGCGTAATTTTATACTTCACTAACTGTTAAGCTCTACAAAAATACGGTAATGATGCAGACAAAAGAAATGAAAATTCCAGCAAACTCGATTTTGAGTGAAACCGTCATTGAAAACTTCCGGAATATTGTTGGTAGCGCTAACGTTGTTTTGGATATGACTGTGCGGACAGAATATGGCCACGACAAAACCGAAGATTACCAGTTTATGCCTGACTTGGTGATCAAGCCTGGATCAACACAAGAGGTGAGTGATGTCATAAAGATTTGCAATGAGAATAGAATTCCTGTTACTCCTCGTGGGGCAGGTACTGGTTTGAGTGGCGGCGCATTGCCTATAAAAAAAGGTGTTGTGATTTCGATGGAGCGGTTTAATAAGATTTTGAATATCGATGAACTTAATTTACAGGCTACTGTCGAACCTGGCGTTATCACTGAAGTTTTTCAAAACAAGGTTAAAGAGAAGGGATTATTTTATCCTCCCGATCCGGCGAGCAAAGGCTCGTGTTTTCTTGGGGGTAATCTCGCCAATAATTCCGGAGGGCCGAAAGCAGTAAAATATGGCGTCACTCGCGACTATGTAATTAATATGGAGGTGGTACTTCCTACCGGAGAAATCATCTGGACGGCAGCAAATGTTTTAAAAAATTCTACAGGATACAACTTGACACAGCTAATGTGTGGCAGTGAGGGAACGCTGGGCATCATTACTAAAATAGTTTTCAAACTTCGCGGCAATCCTCAGAAGACAGTGCTGATGATGATCCCTTTTGTGACCAACGAAGAAGCGTGCAAAGCCGTAGCTTCCGTTTTTACCGCAGGTATTGTGCCTTCAGGAATGGAATTTTTCGAGCGCGAAGCCGCCGAAAGGACTTTTGCCTATTGCGAAAAAGTCTTGAGTAGTCCTGTCACTACAAAACTCACCGAAGGAATGGACGCTTACCTTTTGTGCGAGCTTGATGGCAACGATGAGGAATTACTAATGCGCGATGCCGAACGTGTAATGGCTGTGGTAGAAAAATTTCAATGCGGAGAGATTTTGTTTGCAGAGACTGCAGCTCAAAAAGAAGAGCTTTGGAAGATCAGAAAAAATATTTCTCCGGCTGTTAATTGGTACACCCTCACCAAATCAGATGATGTAGTGGTGCCTCGGGCAAATTTACCAAAACTGATTACGGGTATTAAAGAGATCGGAAAGAAATACGGTTTTAATACGGTTTGCTTTGGCCATCTTGGAGATGGAAACCTTCATGTAAATATTTTGAAAGAGAATATTTCTGATGAACGATGGGAGAATGAAATTCCTGAAGGCATTGGCGAAATATTCAAGCTGACAGTGAGTTTGGGCGGCACGCTTTCGGGTGAACATGGTATTGGCATTGCCAAGCGACCATATATGTCACTAGCAATGAGTGAGGTAAATCTTAATTTAATGCGCGGTATTAAAAAAGTTTTTGATCCTAATGGAATATTAAACCCGGGAAAAATTTTCTAACAATCAATTCGAAATATGAAAAAACTAATTACTCTTTTGTTTATCGTCACAGCTTGTTCGCCGGCAAAAAAAGAAAATCAGGAGACGCAAACGCTTTCCTCAGTTGTGGAGGCAGTTACTTCCTTACCTGCACTCACAGACTCTCAAAAAGCTGAAGGTTGGAAATTGTTGTTCGATGGAAAGACATTGAACGGCTGGCAGATTTTTAAAGCACGGAAGAATAACACATGGGAAGTGAAAGACGGTCTTTTACATTGCAAGGCTCTTAACGAAACCACTAAAGGCGACGGTGATGAACGCTCTGACTTGATGACCACCGACGAGTTTGAAAATTTTGAATTTACCTGCGATTGGAAAATTTCACCCAAAGGAAATAGCGGTATCATTTATCGCGCTACCGAAGAATTTGAGCAACCCTATTATTCTGGTCCGGAATATCAATTGATCGATGATAATAGTTACTTACCCAAACCAACGGACAAACAATTGACAGGTGCCAGCTATGACATGTACGCTACTGCCCCCAAAACTTTAAAACCTGTGGGTGAATGGAACTCAACAAAGATTGTAGTGAATGGAAAGCATGTGGAGCATTGGCTCAATGACCAAAAGATTGTAGAATACGAACTAGGCTCATCAAATTGGCTGAAACGCAAAGAAGCCTGCAAATGGAATGAAGCCAAAGGCTATGGTCTTGCCTCAAAAGGACACATCGATTTGCAAGACCATGGCCACGAAGTTTGGTTTAAGAATGTGATGATTAAAACAATCTAAAAAATCAATCAGCGTCTTCGAATAACGAATAACGAGTAACTAACCAATGTGTGGTATCACCGGCATTTTTGCCTTTAATCTCGTTGGTAAGTTCAATCTTGTCAATTTAGCCGCAGCTACTAAGGCAATAGAAAAACGCGGTCCGGATAATCAGGATATATATCACGATGAGTTTGTAGGCCTCGGCCATCGCAGACTATCCATTATTGATACAAGTGCTATTGCTCACCAGCCCATGTGGGATGAAACCAAGCGTTACTGCATTATTTTTAATGGAGAAATTTTTAATTTCCAAGAACTAAAAAAGGAACTTGAACAAAAAGGTGTTACTTCCTTCTTCTCTCATTCCGACACGGAAGTTTTGCTTAAGCTGTTTATTCTTGAAAAAGAAAAATGCTTGAACAAGCTCAACGGCTTTTTTGCTTTCTGTGTTTATGACAAACAAGAACAGTCTTTATTCCTTGCCCGTGATCGTTATGGCGTAAAGCCTTTGCTCTACCAATTTGACGAGGACAAGTTTTTGTTTGCCTCCGAGATGAAATCGATTATAGCTTATGGCATTGAAAAAGAAATCGACTACACGTCACTTCATACGTACCTGCAACTCAATTATATTCCAGCGCCACGCACAATTTTTAAAAATGTAAAGAAACTTTTACCTGGACATTATATAAAAGTCAGTAGCAGGCAGGCAACAGTCAGTACTTACTACAGTATTTCCATTGACAATGGACAATCAACTATTGATTACTCAAGTGCGAAAGAAAAATTCAAGCAACTTCTGGAAGCCTCAGTTCAGCGAAGATTAATTTCTGATGTTCCGCTTGGAGCATTTTTAAGCGGAGGTATTGATTCATCTATTGTTACAGGGCTTGCAGCTAAATATAAGCCTGATCTGCATACTTTTTCAATTGGCTTTCGCGATGAGGAATTTTTTGACGAAACAAACTATGCCAGACTGGTAGCCAAGCATTTCAAAACAGATCATACGGTATTCTCACTAACAAATGATGATCTATACGCACATGTTCATTCGATCCTTGATTATTTGGATGAACCTTTTGCTGATTCTTCGGCCATCAATGTTTTTATTTTAAGTAAGGAAACCAGAAAACATGCAACTGTTGCTCTTTCTGGCGACGGTGCCGACGAACTATTTGCCGGATACAATAAGCATGCGGCTTTTCTTCGAGCGATTCATCCCAGCTGGAAGGAGTCACTTGCAATTTCTTTGGCGCCAATATGGAAAGTCTTCCCGCAGTCGCGGAATAATTTTTTCAGCAATAAAGCCAGGCAATTTTTGCGTTTTGCCGAAGGCGCAAAACTTACTTCTAAAGAGCGCTACTGGCATTGGGCTGGCTTTGCTTCACAGCAAAAAGCATATCAGTTGTTCTCTGAGAAGTCAAAAACCAATTTTGCTTCACAGGAATTCAATCTGTTCAAAGATGATTTATTGAAGACCATTCCCAACACGGAGACGATCAATGACATTCTTCTTACCGACATGAATCTTGTTTTGCCGGGTGATATGCTCACAAAAGTAGATTTGATGAGTATGGCCAACGGGCTGGAGGTGCGCTCGCCGTTTTTGGATTTTGAATTGGTGAATTTTGCGTTCTGCCTGCCAGATGAGTATAAGATCAACCCAACGATTCGCAAGCGTATTGTTCAGGATGCCTTCCGCGACTTTTTGCCGGAAGAATTGTACAATCGCCCAAAAAAGGGTTTCGAAGTGCCAATGCTGAAATGGCTGAGAAAAGAAATGAAATCTCTGATTACTGATGATTTGCTATCCGAGAAATTTGTTCGTGAGCAAAATGTTTTTGACTACGCAGCTATCGCCCAACTTAAGAAACAACTTTTTTCATCAAGCCCTGGCGATGTTCACGCTCGAATCTGGGCGCTGATTGTATTTCAATGGTGGTGGAAAAAATATAACAGCTAAATTCTGTTGACTAATCCCCCAATGCCTAATCCTATTGCCCATTGACTAGATCTACCCCCCGATAGTCGACATCGACTCCATCACCGGTAAACTTTTCTTGCGAGCTGCCTCGGCTTCAATTCCATCAACGGAACGATTAAGAAACGCATTCAACAATTCACCTTTGATAACTTCGTCCGATTTCCCGGCTCGAATGAGCCTTTTAATGTCAAGTACACCTTCATCGTACAGGCATGTTTTCAGATTTCCCTGAGCAGTGATGCGTATGCGATTGCACGAGCCACAAAACGTACGGCTAAATGCGGCAATAATTCCCACATTTCCTTTAAATCCAGGAACCTGATAATGGTAGGCTGTTGTATTTTGTGGATCGGTTATCTTTTCGATTGTTGGAAATGCTGAACTGATATAGTCCAAAATCTTTTTGTAAGTCCAGTTTAACCTGGGATAATGACTGCCTTCGCCGTTGAAAGGCATCTCTTCGATAAAGCGCACGGAAATATTTTGATTCCGGGTCAACTCAATCATTGGAATGATGTCCTCGATGTTTTTGTCCTCCATCACAACTGCATTCAATTTCACCGGAATTTTGTTTTCAATCAGAAGTTGAAGCGTTTGCCAAGTCTTGGCAAACTCATCACGTCTTGTAATACTCTTCGAGCGCCCGGCATCCAGTGTATCCAAACTTAAATTGACCGAAGCGATACCCAACGCTTTGAGTTCTTTCACATGTTGAGCCATTAACACCCCGTTACTTGTGATATGTAGATTAGTAATACCGTCAATTTCGACTATGGTTCTAACCAGTTGCATCAGATCATGACGCACAAACGGTTCGCCGCCCGTAATCCTTACTTTGGAAATACCCATGCCAGCCAAAATGGAAACGATCCTTACCATCTCTTCATTACTTAGCAGTTCTGCTTTCTTTAGATAACGGATTCCGCCTTCAGGCATACAATAAAAGCACCGCAGGTTGCAACGGTCGGTAACTGCAAGGCGGAGGTAATTCAATGGCCTGCCGTGGTTATCGAAAAGAATTGGCGGCGTCATGGTTTGTAAATTTACCAAATTGTAACTTGCACCATGCCCGCTGTAAAAGTGAAACTGAAAATCTTTGGGATAGCTCATGACATTATGGGCGGGCGGGAGATTTTTGTGGATGTTTGCGGACAAACGGTAGGCGAATTGAGAGCTTCTTTACTCAAAGATTATCCAAAGTTGAGGGATTTGAATTCGTTGTTGATTGCAGTCAACCAGGCTTATGCATCGGATACCATTTTGATTAAGGAAACGGATGAAATTGCCATAATTCCACCTGTTAGCGGCGGCTAAACTTATTTATCACTAATGGCTTGCAAAGGAGGGGCAAAAAAATTATTTTCATTTCAGTTTTCTCAACCCACCCAACCTTTTCAATCATGATCAAAATCACAGCAAAGCCTATCGATGTACAGAAAGTGATCGATACGGCCTCCAGCCTGGGTGCGGGGGCCGTTAATGTTTTTATAGGTACCGTGCGCGACAATGCCCACCACAAAAATGTGCGATGGTTAGAGTATGAAGCGTATGAGGCAATGGCAGTAGCAGAAATACGTATGATTATTGAAGAAGCCGCTCACCGATGGAAGCTTTTAGGATGGGCAGTGAGCCACCGTATCGGTACCCTTAAGCCGGGAGAAGTGGCAGTAGTTGTAGCTGTGTCTACATCGCACCGCTTGCAGTCGTTTGAAGCTTGCCAGTTTATTATTGATGCCATTAAGGCTAAAGTGCCGATCTGGAAGAAAGAGGTTTTTGAAGGCGGCGAAGAATGGGTATCGGCCAACCCTCAAATGATGATGCACCAGAACTAATTAAAACACATAAAGTGCTTTAAATAAAAGAGCCTGCATTTAGCAGGCTTTTATTTTTTAGAACTGGCTTACAACCATTACTACCATGGTCAGAAGGGCAGTTGCAACCAAGAACCCCGAAACTGCTACCAAAGCGATGTCGCGGGTGATTGGATTGATGTGAATTTCCGGAAGAAGATGTTTTGAATGTGTTTTCATAGCGCCAACTATTTGATACTAAATTTAACTAATCGTCCTCGTTAAAAGTTGCGCGATGTACCCTTTTATTTTCTTATGCTGATTTTTCTCGAAAACTTCATTTGTAATTAGGCGATGGGAGTTCCTCCTACTAAATAAGGGATGATATGGACAAGTAGCTATTGGCTATGCATTCACTTATTGATTTAGAATGCGTTAGGTCCATGCACAAAAAGTAATTTAATACCTCAACGGAGTAACAGACGCTTTCCCTTTTTGAGCAATAGTGACAATGAGAATGTTCCCATAATCGGAATCTTCAAAATCTTTGTAGGCTTCGGTACTTGTAAGATAATTGGCAATCCGTGGAATATTATTGGAATGCCCACAGATCACCACAGTGCCTCCTTCGTTCTCTTTTACAATCTTATCGATGACTTCAGTTTTGAGCGCCTCGTAAATTTTCACTTCCAACGACTTTGCCGCTGCAAGGGGCGCAATTGTTTCGCGTGTGCGAATAAATGCCGTTGAATAAATAGCAGTAACAGGGGTGTTTTTTAGAAGCCTCACTAAACTTTCGGCGCGTGCTTTTCCTTCTTCTTTCAAATTAGGGTCTTTTGTGCCATCAGCTACCTTTTCTGGGTGGCGAACGAGAATGAATGTGGTGAATTTGTCCTGAGCAATAGCTTCACCGCCAATAATGGCCGTGAAAGTGAATATAATGACAAGTAGAAAAGTGGAATCTTGGATTCTTTTCATAGTTGCTCGACTTTCTTTTGAATAGCCGGAGGCACATTGCAACCGTCTTTTTGGCGTGTATCGGCCAAATGGAAAATTTTCCATGCGCCGTCTTCTTCTTTTACCAGATGAAAGGCATCAACGCCGCAGTGGCTGAATTTCTTTCCCTTGTAGAAAGCATAATCAGTCCATACTTGAGCAAAATTGTGATCGATTAGAATTTTTTCGCCCCAGATCATTTCATTGTAAGCTTCCGGATGCGGAGTTCCGATGGCTTTTAGAAAATCATTCAGAGAGGATTCATAACGAATAAATGTTTTGCCTTCTTTATCAGTACCAATGGACGCTAAAGTTACCTGCTTGGTAAAAGCACTGTGCAACATGGCGCTATCGCCCTTTTGCATTCCTTCGAATAACTTGTGGATTGGCTGCATAACGCCAATTTCTGCCGGCGACAATTGTGAATATGCCGCGAGGGGAGTCAAACTGAGAAAAATCAGGTAAAACATTCCAGTTTTCATTCTAGTAGGGATTTTTAAACAAGGTAAAAATTATCGGCTAGCGAACTACCATAATTTATACAACGGCAATCAAGCTCAGCCGCAATAAATAGGAATTCCTATTTCCCTCAGAAAGTCTTAATTTTAAAGCTTGACTAGTGAAAAGATATGCGAAAACCCTTCCTTATTACTGTCTTGGTGTTTCTGGTATTTCAGGGCTTCTCCAGCCCAACGGATAGTCTTGAGAATCTGCTGAAAACCGCTACCGGAGAACTGAAGGTAAAGACCCTAAATGAGCTTTTTCGTGCTTATATCAATTCTGATCCGGTAAAAGCCATCGGTTATACGCGTGAGGCATTGATGCTGGGTTCTGAAATCAATGATTTGAAGGGGATGGCCGCATCCTACAATAACCTTGGAGTGGCTTATCGCAATCAGGGTGCGCTCGATAAAGCTCTTGAATATTACCTTATTTCGCTTCGTATCTACGAAAACCTCAAAAACGTGGAAGGTGTTGCTACCACCAAAAATAATATTGGCACCATCTATTCTTTGAAGAAAGATTATGGGCAAGCCATGAAATATTTTGAAGAATCATACCAACAGTTTAGCCAGTTGAACGATACACCTAAGATCATTGGATCTTTGAATAACCTCGGCAACCTTCACAGCGACTTGCAATTATATGAACAAGCCCTGAAGTTTTATTCGCAAGCGTCGCAACTGAGCGAGCGAGCTTCGAAAATCTATTCCGATCCCTTAAATAACATTGGCAACCTTTACTTCCGCCAAGGCAACTACCAACGAGCTGTTGACTATTACATGCGTGCCTTGACATTGGCCCGTAAAGAAAACAATCAGCTTACGGTATTGAATATTATGGCAAACCTTGGTGAGGTCTATTCCAAGGCAAGCCAAGGCGCAAAAGCGCAACTCTATCTTGACAGCGCCATGCAATTGTGTAAAGATTTGCAAGCTTATGTTTATGAGCCACAGATTCTGAAAAATATGGCTGGCAATTATTCCAAACAGGGAAAGACAAGGGAGGCTTATGACATGATGGTGAATTATGACAAAGCCAAAGAAAAAATATATGGTGAGGAGAGCAGTCGTAAAATTGCCCAAATGGAAATTGCTCTCGATCTTCAGGAACGAGAAAAAGAGGTGGACGTCTTAAAGAAGGATGCCATTATCCGGTCGCTTGAATTGCGCAACACGCGCATGGTAATCACCATTATTGTGCTGGCGGCAATTGTCGCGCTGGCACTTGTCAACTTATTCCTTTATCGTAAAAGATAATCTTATGCAGCGGCACGAAGCTCGCACACTTTTGACCTCAATGACCAAAAGCGAAAGCTTATTGCGTCACATGCGTACGGTAGAACTTGTAATGGAGGCCTACGCCATTAAATTCGGCGAAGATCATGAGAAATGGGCTATCGCAGGATTGCTTCACGATGCCGATTACGAGGCTTTCCCCGAGCGTCACCCCAATGTTATTGTTGAAAAATTGCAGGACCTGGGGGAGCATGAAATAGCCCACGCTATCTCTGCGCACTATACGCATTGGAATGTGCCCTACGACACTGTGCTTGATAAGGCTTTGTTGGCGTGCGATGAAATTACCGGCTTCATAGTGGCTTGCTGTCAGGTACGGCCGGACGGCATTGCAGCGCTCGAACCAAAGTCAGTATTGAAGAAATTGAAGGATAAAGGCTTTGCAGCGAAAGTAGACCGGTTTGAAGTGAGTAAAGGCGCTGAGCTATTTGGCGTTGAAATGTCTGAGCACGTTGCTTTTATCATTGATGTGCTTCGAAAAAATCGCGAGGAGTTGGGGATTTAGGCAAAAAAACCTAAAAAAATCCTGCCTCATTTGTACAGATTCAATCGAACGGCTTATCTTTGAACCTAATCAATAGCCTTACAATATGGATTTCTTCTTCAATCAAATAGTAGGTGATGGCGCCAACCTTTTCTTTGTGATCGTTGCCATCGTCATTGGTTTTGTTGGTGGCATGTCTTATACAGATATGCTTAAAACCAAAAAAGAAGAAGACGGTAACGCTCCTTTTTAACTCTCAATTTTAGTCATTGTCCTGTTTCAGGGCAAAATCAATTCTTCAGGGTATTTTCCGTGGCAATGCTTGGATAAGGCGACTTGTATTCTTTTTGGTAGTCCTGAATATTTACCTTTTGATAAAAATCTCCAGCCACAAAGCTTAGGAAAAAATGAAATTCGGGCGGCTTGCGGTAACCCGGCACCGAAGTTGATCCTTGAAAGATCGGGATTATCCGAAATTCTTCATCCAGAAAAACGAAGTTGGGATAGCTCATCTGATTATTGAGAAGAGCAGCAGCCAGTTGATGATAGCCTTTGTTCCCAGAAGGGATAAATTTGAACGTTGTGCCACGAAAAACAACATCATTTGTTTGCTCCGCGTCCAATTTTACAGGGTAGAACTTTTCGTTTAATAATTTGGCAACCTCGGGATCAGGAAATGTGTTCTTGTCCATCACTTTACACCAGCCGCACCATTCGGTAAAGACATCAATAAAAATTTTACGCTTTTCGGTCTTTGATTTCTCAACGGCTTGCTCAAAAGTCATCCACTTAACTGTACCATCAACTTGGCTTTCAGTTTGCGCCTGTATAGAAATCGGGGCAAACCCTGCCAGTACCAACCATAGCCACAGATTTAAATATCTCCTCATAGCGCAAATTTAACGAGTAAAGCCGATTGGCAGTTAATGTTTTTTGCAGCAATCCAGTAACCCTCACTACGAATCCAGGTATTACTGTACGGAAAGCAGGCCATTTGTACGGTTTTGAACAAATGAAATGGCTCTAACCTTTGAAATTACCCCACTCTGGTCGATTTCAGAATTGGCACGCGATTGGTACTTTTAGACGCTGAAAGAAATGAAAAGACTGTCACATAAAGATTTTATAATTGCCCTTGGCATGGTGGTGGCAGCCATTATTATTTTTACGTCCATCTACTTCAATGATCACATGGCGCCAAGCCAAAGTAAGTCTGTCAGGCCTGTTCCTGAAAAGAAGATGAAGCCTGCGGCAATGGTGAAAAAGGTATTTGAAAAACTTTCTTCCAAGACCTTCCTTAAACTTTAACGGTAAGCATAAAAATGCAAAACCGATTCTATGGCTTTGCGAATAGCCGTATTGATTGGATAGAATTCTCGCGCAAGGTCAAAATCGATAGCAGCCAGTTGCATATAAAACTCGTTCATCACAGGAACATTTAAACCCTTGTCAATTTCAGCCTCAGCTCTCTCAAAATCAGCTTGCTGCTCTGTCTTAATAATCTGACAGGTCACCAGTTCGCGTTTACCATATTTATTTGTACGGGCAGAGTAGCCAAACAACCGGCAGATCAAACCACGGTGAGGATATTGAGAACACAGCCCGGCTCCGGCTTGCGTAGGATTTAGAATGGCGCAAATTTCAGATTCACCTTCTCTCAATTTTGTAAGCCATTCTTCCGCCTGATTGTTTTTATAAAGATGAAGTGCAAAAGGCAAGAACTCCAGAGCAGTAGCCTCTATGTCAGGTTTGAAGCAACATTTACCGCAACCAAACTTGCAGTGCAGCGATGACCTCGACTGGAATGCAGAAATTTCGTTGTCTAGTCTTTCAAAAACGGCATCTATTGATTTTACTTTCTCTTCGAGCGTATCCATCAGCTTCTATCAAATGCCCAAATCTAACTGGTTCTCACTTCTCTTTTTTGTCTTTGGAGTCTTTGGAGGAACTACATTGATTATTTCACCACTATTGAGATAAAGTAAGTATCCTTCAGATGAAAACCCCATTTGATTTAACATAGTGCAGTATTCTCCTACTTGATGCTGGTCTTGTTTTTGCGCAACACCGGTTTTGAAATCAATAACAACAGCTCGCTTGTCTTTAATTAATAACCTGTCGATGCGGTATTCCTTTCCACCTGGCAATAAGGAATGAGCCTCATTTCGCACTTCCCATCCGGGCGAAAACCAGTCGGCTACCAGTGAGTTAGTCAATAGTTGTTCAAATTTCTTTAGCAGGATTTCTTCATCTGATAGATTGATTTTACCATCAAATTTCAATTGGGTGATAGCTTTTGGAATATCGCTGGCGTATGTAATCGTTGCCAGAGCACTGTGTAAGTAAATGCCGTAATTAATTTTTTGCCGCTGGCTGTCTTCTTCGCTGGTTCTCGCTCTCGCTGTTTGTTTTACAATCATTTTTGATCTCCAGGCGGTGGTCTTGTATTTCTCAAGGGAAACAACTTTCTCGGTTGCTTTTTCGGCCTCTGTCGAAACAACTATTTCTCCTGAGTTCCAGATTTTTGTGTGTTTATTCCAATTTTTAGAAAGTTCAAGCGAACCAGTGATGCTGCCGTAAAGGAGTTTTGCTACTGAGCCATTGTGATCTCTTTTGACAGACGCGTCGGAGGCCAAAACAAACAATCCTTTTTTTGCACGCGTCAAGGCTACATAGAGTAAATTGAGATTGTCTAAATACACACGGCCATTTTCGATCAGATAGTCATCGGCAAATAATGATTCTTTAAGTGAGGACGAATATTTTACCGGCAAATACCCTATTTCATTGAAAATAGATTCATTTGATCTCACCCAAAGGTTGGGATGCTTGCCAAATTCATGATCCAGACTCCATGAACAGAATGGGATGATCACATAGTTGAACTGCAGCCCTTTTGCTTTGTGTACGGTATGGATCTGCATGGCATTGGCACCCGAGGGCGCAACAATTGATTTCTTATACTTATTATCGTTCCACCAGTTGAGGAATGCCCCAAGGTTGTTATGCTCACGGTTTACAAAATCCAGAACCAAATCCTGAAAAGCAATAAGGTAGGGGAGTTCGCCAATGTGTGTACCTAATTCAAAAATTTCGATTAGAGTTTCGGTCAGCTCAAATAAAGGAAGCTTCCGCAGGAAATTTTTTTTGGAAGTGAATTCGGGTGGCAAGATATTTTCGAATGTTACAGGACTGGAGCCTCTAAAAACTTCAGCCGGCGGCTTTTTAGAGTCCTGCTGCCGGTCAAATTCGTAAGCCAGTTGTGCTCGGGCTATCGCATCTTCCGGATTAAGAAGATAGGTAAGCGCTGCTGTCAAAAGATTTACGGCTCCCGCACTGCCGATACGCAACGACTCGCTTGAGACAACATCATAATTACAACCCCGTTTAGCTTCGGGAGAATTTTTATGATTCATTAAATAGGAAACGACTTGTTGGCCATCTTCATTTTTTCTAACCAAAAGTGCAATGTCACCGGGTTTGACCCCACGCAGTTGCAAGTCTTCAATATGAAGGGCCATTTGCGTCAGCGCCCTATCCCGCCATTTTATATCAAAGTCATCTTCTACAAACTGAACTCGCACAAATCCCTCATCTTGCTTTGTAGATTGTTGCTCTACATCACTGTACTCATTAATTGAAACCGAAAGACCTGTTTCGGCAGCTACAATGGTTGAAGATTCTTTAAACAAGGCGTTGTTAAAGGAGACGATCCCTTTTGCGCTCCTGAAATTCTTATTTAACAAATTGATTTCGGTGCGACTACTCCCCAATTCATTTTCAATGCCATCCTGAAGTAAGGTTTGATCACCACCACGCCACCGGTAAATAGCTTGCTTAACATCGCCCACAATCATACTTGGATAACCGCTGTCGAGGCCATTGGAAAGTAACGGCTGAAAATTCTTCCATTGCAGGCCGGAAGTATCCTGAAATTCATCAATCAGAAAATTGCGATAAAAGGAACCTGCCTTTTCGTAGATAAAAGGGGTGTCGCTGTCGCGGATGATGCCGTTGAGAAACTGTGGCGCATCGGCCAGCAGCATCATGTTGTTTTCTTTCTTGTATTCAGCCAGTTTCCGGGAGATGTCGGAGAGAAGGCCAAAGGAATAAAAATTATTGAGTGCTACTTCTGCCGAAAGTGCGACTTGAAATTTCCGGTTTCGAAACTCTATAATTTCGTTTAGCTGGCCGATCCACTTTTCATCAGCTTTACGGACAATCTCTACCGTGTGAGGACTGTCTTTTGCTGGCCAGTTTTTTGAAGACTGGTATTCGTTTTCGGCACGTTTCCCTTTTTTCTCTTCACTAAAATCTTTGACAGATTTGACTTCCGACAACTTCACGAAAAGATTGTAGACGCCTCCTCCATATTTAAAATCATTGGCACTCAGACCTAAAGATTGGAAATCGGTCAGTACACTTTTTGCACGACCTTGAACAAAACGGGTAAACTCATATTTTTCCTTTTGCAGCTGCTTTAATACATCCTTGAAATAGGTTTTGCTCTTTGTTTTCTCGCCAATACTTTCTTCAATTGCTTTAAAGTTCTCATCAAAAATTTCTTTTGAAAAACCGATCAGGCTTTGGCGCATATCCCATGAGCGGTCGTTTTCAAGGTTTTGTTTGGCAAGTTCCACAACCCACTGAGTCAATTGATCGTCAGTTCCAAGTTCGTCAATCAGATTGCCCACCACCTCTTCCATTACCAGATCCTGATCTACTTCCAGCCGGTAGTCGCCAAGGATGCCCGCTTCACGTGTGAACGAGCGAATCACTCTTTGAAAGAAGGCATCAATAGTACTGATGGAAAATTGGTGATAGTTATGAAGAATGGCAGCCAAAACTTCACGCGCATGACTTTGGAAAGTATTTGGGTCAAGGGCAAGCTCTTTTTGAAGTTCCTGCGCCAGTTCATTCGATTCTCCTCTGGCAAACTCATCGAGATAACGCATGATCCTGTCCTTCATCTCCTGTGTGCTTTTGTTTGTAAAAGTTACAGCGAGGATATGTTTGAAATAATCAGAACGGAAACGCAAGGCCAGCTTCAAATATTCTTTTGCAAGTGTCCGGGTTTTGCCCGAGCCGGCCGATGAGCGATAGATATGGAAAAGTTTTGCCAGAGTAGAATAAAAATCGAAGTTACGGATTCTGACAAAGATTCTTTAAAAATCCCTACCTTGAATTGAATTCTATTTATGCGGAAACTTTATTTTTTGCTGCCGAAGATCGCTTATTCTTTTCCGGTACAACTTTTTTTGAATAACATCAGGCGCAATATTGTGCTGGTACTCTGCTGGATCATCATGTTTGCGATGATTACCGGCAACTTTGGCAAATACCTAGGCATTCCATACCTCTTCCTCGATCCAGAATATTTAAATAAGGTAAATTTTACCAGCTTTTTTATAATGGGCTTGATGACCGCAGGGTTTACCATGGCTTTCCACATCACTTGTTATATTTCTGACGGACACCGGTTCTCGTTTGTAGGCACTTTGCCCAATCCATTCCGAAAGTTTGTGATTAACAATAGTGTCATTCCATTAATTTTCCTTGCTTTTTACCTCTATGAAGTCGTGGCGTTTCAGGTTAATAATGAACATACAACTGGCGGCGAACTTTTTGTGAATCTGGTGGGATTTTTATCAGGGTATGTTTTAATGACATTACTCTTTTCTCTTTACTTCCGGTTTACCAACAAAGATATTTTTAAGTACATGGTTTGCCGGATCGATGAAAAGATCAAGCAAAATGTGCAGGTGACCAGGGCGAGTGCAATGAAAAAACTGGACATCGCGCGAAAGCGACAGGTACGAGTGGATTATTATATTGATAGTAATCTTCGCGCCAGACCTGTGGAGAACACATCGTTCTATGATAAGGAGACGATCATACAGGTATTTGATCAAAATCATTTCAATCTCGTCATCATTGAGCTTTTGATTTTTACCATAGTATTAGTGCTGGGGATATTTAAGGATTTCCCGGTGTTTCAATTGCCTGCTGCTGCCAGCTTCATGATCTTCCTTACCATTTTCGTGATGATGTTTGGAGCTTTTTCGTATTGGTTTGGCGAATGGAGCGCTACCATGGGGCTTGCTGCTTTTTTGATTTTCAATTACCTCGTAGGCGAGGATTATTTCTCTAAAAAATACGAGGCCTTCGGGCTGGATTATCAGGAGGCACCAGCGCCCTACACTGTAACCGCACTTGAAAAACAAGTGGATAGCACGGCAATGGAACAAGACAGGCAAGCCACACTGGTTCAATTGAATAATTGGCGAGCCAAGTTTTCAAAGAAACCGAAAATGGTTTTTCTATGTGTGAGTGGAGGTGGAAAACGTGCTGCAGTCTGGACACTCAATGCCTTGCAATATTGTGACAGCCTGTCAAAAGGAAAACTTATGGAAAACTCGGTGCTCATCACCGGAGCATCGGGTGGATTGATAGGAGCGAGCTACTTTAGAGAACTGGTGTTGCGAAAAAAACTGGGCGAAGCCATTGATCCATACGGAGCCATTCACAGAAAAAAAATCTCCTCCGACAATCTTAACCCGCTTATTTTCAGTTTGCTGGCTAACGATCTTTTTGTAGGCTTCACCAAATTTCAATATGCAGGAATAAACTACGAACGCGACCGCGCTTTTACTTTCGAAAATCAGTTGAACGAGATTACCAGCGGACTGATGGACAGGCCTATTACTGACTACGCTCGTTATGAAAAGCAAGCGTTAATCCCCCTGGCTATCCTTACACCAACCGTTATCAACGACGGACGGAAGTTATACATCGCTTCAAGGCCAGTTTCGTTTATGAATTATGAAATTTTAAAAAATGATGGTTACGGTGACTCTAAAATCAGCGGCATCGACTTTCAGAGATTCTTTCATGATCAGGGAGCTCCGCAATTGCGATTCCTTTCGGCTTTGCGAATGAGTGCCACTTTCCCTTACATCACACCGAATACTACTTTACCAACACAGCCAAGTATTCAAATTATGGATGCAGGTATCTCCGACAATTTCGGACTTTCGGATGCAGTTCGTTTTCTATTTGCATTCAAAGAATGGGTTAATGAAAATACTTCTGGGGTCGTTTTTGTTTCTATCCGCGATTCGCCCAAACTGCGCGATATTACCCAAGCTACTGGCTCTACAATCATTGATGATTTGACACAACCAATCAGCAGTGTGTACAATAATTTTGAGAACTTTCAGGATATCAGCAGCGACTTGCTCATAGGCGAGGCCCACAGTTGGCTGCACTCACCAATCTATAGAGTGGACATTCAATATCAAGCCGAAAACTATGTGCCTATTTTACAGGACATGGACAGTATCAGACAAAACAATGCGCGCGCTTCGTTGAGCTGGCGTCTCACCACCCGGGAAAAAGAAGGCATTATTGACAACATCAAATCGGCTCGAAACCAGGAACAGGTGAAAAGGCTACTTGAGTTATTGGAGTGATGACTCTGGCCGACCACATTCTTTCATTTCAAAAGAAATTAAAACTGGATAACACCTTGCCGAAAGGAGTTGGCGTGCTGAATCCATACCATGAAACCACAACTAATTCACTTTGCAAAGAATTTTATCAGCGATTTTATAATGATAGTGAAGAACGCATATTAATTCTCGGCATTAATCCGGGCAGGAATGGTGGAGGAATCACCGGAATTCCATTTACAGACCCAGTCAAATTGGAAACACTCGGCATCAAAAATGACCTTCAGAAAAAACGAGAACTTTCAGCCGATTTTATTTATGAGATGATCGAAGAGTGCGGCGGAGTTAAAGCTTTTTATAAGAAATTTTATATCAGTGCAGTTTCGCCTTTAGGTTTTGTAAAGGATGGAAAGAACTTAAACTATTATGATGTAAAAATACTTCCAGATTTACTTCATGGATTTATAGTGGATTGCCTGAAAGAACAATTGAGTTGGGGTTTGAGCCGGAAGAAATGCTTTTGCCTGGGCGAAAGTGAAAATTTTAAGTTTCTTAAAAATCTCAACGAGCAATATCAGTTTTTTGAAGAGGTTGTCCCATTGCCTCATCCTCGATTCATTATGCAGTACCGGAGGAAAAGATTAAATGAATTTATTGGTATTTATAAAGAGAAATTAAGTCATTCTCATTCATAAAAGGTTTCTTGTGTATTTTTGTTGCCTTTAAAAATGAAAGCAAGGTTTTCCAACGATATCAACATAAGGAACAAGCAAGCCGGATTTCAGTACGAGCTGCTTGAGAAGTTTACGGCCGGTATTATGCTCATGGGTACCGAAATCAAATCTATTCGCGAAGGCAAAGTAAACCTGCAAGACGGTTACTGTTACTTTAACAATGGCGAAATTTTTGTGAAGGGCGTCAATATTACTGCCTATGCACAAGGCACACATTACAACCACGAGGCCGCCCGTGACCGGAAGCTGCTCCTTAAAAAATCAGAATTGAAAAGGCTGGAAGGTAAAGTTGAAGAAAAGGGTTTAACGCTGGTCCCGACAAGGCTTTTCATCAATGATCGTGGCTTAGCCAAATTAGAAATCGCTATAGGCCGCGGAAAGAAACTTCACGACAAGCGGGAAAGCATCAAAGAAAAAGATATCAAGCGCGAGCTTAGCCGAATCAAACTTCATTGATTTTACAGAATGGGATTTTGAGGTGATCCACTTTTGCAGAACTTAACTGATGTAATTACTCCGTAAACATGGCAAACAGGTCTCGCTAAACTAAGCCCATTTTATTTCCCTACCTTTGCGGCTTACTTAAGTAACAATGAAATCATTTGACGCCCTGGGACTCTCCAGGGAACTGGTGGAAGCTATCCGCCAATTGGGGTTTGAAAATCCGACACCAATACAAGAAAAAGCTATTCCGGTTCTCCTCCAGGGAAATACAGATTTAGTTGGCCTTGCTCAAACCGGTACCGGTAAAACTGCCGCCTTTGGTTTGCCGCTAATCGAGTTGGTTGATGCAAACAATAAGGCCACCCAAGCGCTTGTCGTGGCACCTACTCGCGAATTGAGCGTGCAAATCACCAGCGATTTGGAGCGCTTTTGTGCAAACGTAAAACGTTTTAACATCGTAACTGTATATGGTGGCGCCAGCATTTCTGATCAGATCAGGAAGGTGAAGAAAGGCGCACAGATTATTGTAGCTACGCCCGGCCGTCTTATCGACTTGCTTTCGCGAAAAGTAGTAGACCTTACCCACATTCAATATGTGGTTCTTGACGAAGCTGACGAGATGTTGAACATGGGGTTCAAAGAAGATATAGACGAAATCCTCTCAACTACACCCAAAAATAAGAAAGTGTGGCTCTTCTTCTCAGACTTATTCAGGTCACGCGCATCGCGGTAATATTCTAAAAACCTGTTGAATTCTATTGATGCAAAACGCTTGATAATATCTTCTTTGCTCAAATCTTTCAGTTCATGATAAACTTCAGGCAAGAATGAGTCGATTTCTTCTTCATTCACTTCCACATGGCGTACTTTATGAACAAGACCGACGATCTTTTGCTGACATACTTCATCGCCGGTTGGCACCAGCATTTTGGTAAACTTCCTCTTCAGCATTTTCTCCAC
>Ga0206934_1052_pt1 | contig 35076 bp, 33 predicted proteins | sample Alteio_BWOrgHeat_16_FD_152932 | JGI IMG/M metagenome (GOLD analysis project Ga0206934, IMG submission 152932) | Enriched cells from forest soil in Barre Woods Harvard Forest LTER site, Petersham, Massachusetts, United States -... | ecosystem: Environmental > Terrestrial > Soil > Temperate forest >...
CTCGCCCAGTTCTTCCTGCTTCAGACTGCACTCGTCTATCATCCGCTGAAAGCTAAGCGCCACTTCAATGGCGTTCAGGTTCTCGCGCTGTATGTTTTCTATCAGCGCCATTTCCAGCATCTGCTGGTCGTTGGCAGTGCGTACATAGGCGGGGATGTGTGTTAAGCCGGCCAGTTTTGATGCGCGCAAGCGGCGTTCGCCCGAAATTAACTGGTAGCGGTGCTGGTTAACCCTCCTTACGGTGATCGGCTGTATCAGGCCCTGCAATTTGATGGAATCGGCCAACTCATTCAAAGCATCCGCATCAAAATCGGTCCTGGGCTGAAAAGGGTTAACTTCGATCTCGCTGATGTTTATTTCATTTACCGAGCCCACAGTACTCACCCCGGCCGGTTCGCCCTGAAAATCGGTTTTATTAGGCAGTACGCTTACAGAATCATTTAACAGGGCGCTTAATCCCCTCCCCAAAGCATTTCTCTTCTCTGCACTCATTTTATATGGTTTCTGTCGTCGCTACAGTTTCAGTTTTTACCAGCCCGTTTTTGCGAACGACCTCGCGGGCCAGGTTGAGGTAATTAACGGCGCCCTTGCAGGTGGCATCGTGCATAATTACCGACATACCAAAGCTTGGCGCCTCGCTCAGGCGGGTATTGCGCTGGATGATGGTATCGAAAACCATATCCTCGAAATGGTTGCGCACTTCTTCCACTACCTGGTTCGACAGGCGCAGGCGCACATCATACATGGTGAGCAATATACCTTCTATCTCCAGGGCCGGGTTAAGCCGCGTTTGCACAATTTTGATGGTGTTGAGCAATTTGCCCAAACCTTCCAATGCAAAGTATTCACACTGAACGGGAATGATTACCGAATCGGCAGCAGTTAATGCATTGATGGTAATGAGGCCCAGCGATGGTGAACAATCGATGATGATAAAATCATACTCGTCGCGCAGGCTATCCAGCACCCCCCTCATTTTAAATTCGCGGTCGGCCAGGTTGATCATTTCTATCTCGGCGCCTACCAGGTCGATATGAGCAGGCAGCAGGTCGAGATTGGGCGTTTCGGTCCTTTGGATAGCCTCATGCGGGTCAACCTGGTTAATAACGCACTCGTAGATGCTGTTCTTGATGGTGCGCGGATCGTACCCTATGCCCGACGTTGAATTAGCCTGCGGATCAGCGTCGACCAATAAAGTTCTGTACTCCAGTACCGCCAAACTTGCAGCGAGGTTAATGGATGATGTAGTTTTTCCTACGCCGCCTTTCTGGTTGGCTAAAGCAATTATTTTGCACATGCTGTTTGTCCCAATTTTTATTACAGGCCGGTTACATTTACAAAAACCGAAAGAGGTTTTTCTGTTTTCGAAAACGTATTTTTACCGGGGCTAAAGATACGTATTAAAACTAATTCAGAAATCCACAGCTTGTGGTTAATTACAAACAAAAGGAGCGGAAAGCTTAAAGCAGAAAGCTAAAAGCTTAAGTTAAAACGGATTAAAAAGCTTTCAGCTTTGAACTTTCTGCTTTCAGCATAAACACAAAATGATCACCATCATATCATCCACCAACAGGCCCGGGAGCTCGACACTCAAGGTAGCGCAATATTACCAGCAACAGTTACTGGCAAGGGGCATAGACGGAGGTTTGTTGCCACTTTCCAGGTTGCCGCCTAACCTCATTCAAACTGACCTGTATGGCAACCGCAGTAGTGAGTTTGAAATGATCCAGAACATCATCAGCATAACCGACAAGTTTATTTTCATCATTCCCGAATATAACGGCAGCTTCCCCGGCGTGCTGAAGGTTTTTATTGATGCGTGTTCCTTCCCCGAAAGCTTTTATGATAAAAAAGCAGCGCTGGTCGGTGTGTCATCCGGTAAGTACGGTAATATCCGCGGCATCGATCATTTTACCGGGGTTTGTCATTACATGCACCTGAATGTGATGTCGCTTAAAATACACATCGCCTCAATCCATAAGGAGCTGGACACCGAAGGTAATTTGTTTAAAGAAGATACGGTGAGGTTTGTGGGAGAGCAGGTGGATAAGTTTATCAGGTTTTGATTGCGTCGATTTTTGGATGTAGCTGCCGTTGCGTTATCTATGGGTTTTAGTTAATTTTGATAAAAGAAATTGATATGCCGACGCCACTCAATGCCACCCGGTTAGAGATCCTGAAATTATTCAGCGATCATCAGTCAGAAGAGGAACTTGAAGAGATTAGGTCGCTCCTTTATTGCCTATCTTGCGGGAAAAGTAGCATTTGAGGCCGATAAGGCGTTCGGGGAGAAGGGGTATGCCGACAACGTTTTCGAGCAATGGAAGCAGGAACATTTCCGGAAAACCGCCTGACAAATGACCGTTGCCGATATTTTATTGGAATACGAAGAGGTACTGCAACAAAAATAGAGCATTACTACAGCCAAAACATTCATTACGCTTCTCAACGAGTTGCCGAACGTAAATTTCGTTTACAATTATTTCCGCTGGCAATTAATAACCGGCGATCCGGATGATAACAAATACTGTGATTGCGCCATCGCGAGCCAGGCATCATACTTAGTTACCGGAGATAAGCACTTTGATGCGTTAAAGAATATTCGCTTCCATTCCGTTTCAGCAATCAAAATCGACAATTTGTGAATGTGATTAAATCTTTGCCCTGAGATATATAAATCAGCGAAATCACTTAGTCACCAATCTTGCTATCCCAAACGCCGCTGCTGCTGCCAATGCTCCAATCACCAACACCTTAAATGCGCCCGATATAGGAGGTTGGCCGGTAACCTTGCTCTTGAAGTAGCCAAACACGAACAGGCAGACCACCGTGATAGCGCATGAATAGTACAAACCTTGCTGCGAGTTTGCGATAAAGAAATATGGCGAAAGCGGGATGATACCGCCAACGATATAGGAAACACCTATAGTAAGGGCGCTGTTTCTTGCCCGGTTAGGCTGCGGCTTTTCGAGGCCGAGCTCATATTTCATCATAAAGTCGACCCACTTGTCTTTGTCTTTGGCGATCTCTTCCGTCGCTTCATGCTGTAATTTTTCAGATAACCCGAAATCGGCAAACACTTCACGAACTTCGAGCTTTTCCTGTTCGGGCACACGTTCCACCTCGTCGTACTCGCGCTTCAGCTCCGAATGGTAATGATCAGCTTCCGTTTTACCGGCCAGGAAACCGCCCAGCCCCATAGCGATCGAACCAGCCACAATCTCGGCAATACCCGCTGTTACCACGATACCCGATGATGCCACCGCACCGCTTAAACCTGCGGCCAATGCGAATGGAACGGTCAAACCGTCGGACATGCCGATAACAATGTCCTGTATCGTATCCGAGCTTTTTAAATGATGTTCGTGGTGCATCGGGTAAAAGTAAGCTAAAAAGAATTGCTTTGATTATCAATGTGTTATTTGTTATTAGTCTGAATTAGTTCCGGGTTTTCAATCAAAACCTATCTTTGTGGCTGACTTTAACCTTTTCGAAATGAAGTACTTAAAACTCCTGCTGTGCCTTATTGTATTTCCAAGCATGCTGTTTGCGCAGAGCAACTATGCCCCCGGCTACGTAGTTGGCTTAAATGGCGACACCTTAAGCGGATTTATTAACTACCGCGAGTGGGTGATGAATCCAAAAGAAATAGCCTTCAAACATAGCCAGGGCGATGCAAAAGCTACCCGGTTTGACCGCAGCCGTATGAAAAGTTTTGGGCTAACCGGCTTTGCCTATTACGAACGGCATGTGGTAAGCATAAGCCAGGATTCGGTGGATATTAACTATATAAAAACCCAGCATAAAGAAAATGCCGTCACAGATACTGTTTTTCTGAAGATACTGACCCGTGGCAAACATTTAACGCTGTATCGTTATACGGATACAATTAAACCGCGTTTTTATCTTTCGAAGACGGGGGGTGCCATTGAACCCGAGGAACTTGCCTATCATCTTGTTGGCGATTCCGATCAGCAGGGTACGGTGAAATTTGTTAGAAGGTTCCGTAACCAATTGATTTACGCGGCCCAGGCCGTTCATGCTCCGGCTGCAGTAGAGGAAATGACAGGGCGTGCTGAATATAATGAAGGTGACCTCGTAAAGATCGTAACAAAAATAAATGGCGGCGCCGATAGTCGGTTTGTTTCATCGGGCGAGTCGGGATCAAGATGGTTTGCCGGCCTGGGCTGCGGCTATTATAGTTTGACCTATGATGGCCATACGCCGCTGAGCGATGCATCTCCCAAAAGCGGCGTTACACCGATCATAGATGCCGGTATCGATCTGTTCCCGTTCACGGCCGTGCAAAAGTTCTATTTGAGGCTTGAGGCGGGGGTATCATATTACCAGTTTAATTACAATCAGCCCGATAAGTACACCGACGTGTCCGGCGCTAACCTTACGCTCAATGTAAAGCAGTTCAATGCTATGTTTACCCCGCAGGCCATATATAATATTTATAATGGCCAGAACCTAAAAGTGTTCATCGACGTGGGCCTGGGCCTCAATTATTCAACCTATAATCAGTACCAGCAGGTGATAACTTATGAATACATAGAACCTTATGTGAAAAAAGGTTACCCCAGCTTTGACAGGTTTTGGGTTACCTGGCCTGTGAAAGCCGGGATAGCCGTGAATAAGCAACTTGAGGTATATATCATATACACACCATCCAGGATCATTTCAGATCAATTTAACGACGGCTCGCAGGGTACCATTAGCCAATACGGGGCCGGCTTTAACTATTATTTTGGCAAAAGGTGATCAAAGGTCATTAAATATTGCCGGGCATAGTGTTCTGTATTGTATCAGGGCTTTTTAATTGATCATTTTGTTTTAAATATTGCTGCAATATTTAGATTTGTTTAGCCAAAACCTTAACACCATGAAATATCTAAAATCGCTCTTAATCTTCATTGCTTTCCCCGCTGTACTTTTCGCTCAAAGCAATTACAAACCAGGTTACGTTGTTACGTCCAAAGGAGATACCGTTAAGGGTTTTATCGATTACCGCGAGTGGGATGAAACGCCCCTGAACTTCAGTTTCAAGCAATTGCAAACCAGCAATAAGATTACTAAATATAGTCCTTCGGATGTCAGATATGTCAACATTGATAACCTGGAATCGTTCATGACCTATACCGGGCGAATAACTATGGACGCCGTGGACCCCAATAATGTTAGATCGGATAATGATCGCGATACCAGCACTAAAGTGGTCACTGTATTTTTTAAAGTGCTCGAAAAGGGCGACCGCCTGGCGCTGTATGGCTACAAAGACGATGTCAAGCAGCGTTTTTTTATTGGCGACGCCCCGGGTTTTCAACCGCAGGAACTGGTATTTAAAGTAACCAGAACTACGACTGAAAATACCTTTCAGAAACAGCTCAACGCATTTGCATTGAAATATAACGAACTGACTGCAACCAATGGAACTTTTATTAGCCGGTCGGAATATTCTGAGGATAATATCTTGAAGATCGTGAGCAGGATAAATCACATCGGTAAAACCGAATACAATAAAACGCACTATAGCGGCCCAATATTTAATTTATTCATAGGTGCCGGAGTCAATATCAATACGACTTCGCCGGATAATAGTGGACCATATTATGAGGCCGGTGGCAGGTCATATACTTCGTATGGTCCGCAGGGATCAGTTGGAATCAATCTTTTTGCCAACCCCGCCACGAGGAAACTACAGTTCAGGATAGAAGTTGGGGGAGCCGGGGTCAATTATAAATCGCTTTATATGAGCAAGGCATTACCATATGTACCTACAGAAGTTACCTACAATGAATTGGCTTTGTCTGTATCCCCGCAAATAATTTATAACTTTTATAATACCGACAATTTTAGAGTATTTGCGGGTGTTGGTTTTGTATTATATCACTTTAGCTACTCCAATGCCTATTTTGGCTCGCAAAATCATGATGGGTCGGTAGACTATGTTGCTGCTAATGACCCTTTCCTGTTTGAAACCGGCGATAATGCTTTTGTATTAAAAGCCGGTGTGCAGTTTACCAAAAATCTGGCCATATCAGGAAGTTATCAAAGCACCGTTAATAATACCAACGGCGGTTATTTCAAACTATCGTCGGGCACTGCGCAAATAGGGCTTACCTATTTGTTCGAGATCGGCAAATAAGGTCGTTAACCGAAAACAGATAATATTGTTAATATGAATTTACAGCACCAATAACGATATCTCTACCGCTTTACCAGCAACCAACCCGAAAATGGCGGCTGCCCGTTTTTAAGATCGATGATATAATAATAGGTGCCGGCGGGTACCTGCTGGCCGTTGTAGGTGCCATCCCAGGGTTTCGCGTACCCAACGCTTTTGAACACCTGCTGCCCGTCGCGTGTGAAAACGGTAGTGAGGCTGCCGGGATAGGTTATCAGCGCGTCAATGGCCCAGTAATCGTTCACGCCGTCGCCGTTGGGTGTGAACGCATTGGGGATGGTTATCTTCAGGAACACCCGAACAAATACTGTGCTAACCGATTGCCCGCAGCTTTGCGATATCGCCGTTAAAGTATAAGTGATGTCGTGAGGCGGCGTGGCCGTTGGTGTAAGCGAATAGGGGTCGCTCAAATAATCGATAGGCGACCATGAAAAACTGGTGATGTTATCGCCCGAGATCGCGCCGTCTAATTTCGTCGATTGCCCGCCAAACAATACCTTATCGGGCCCGGCGCTGGCTGTGGGGTTGTTGTAAACCGTTACCGTCACTGCTTTGGTATCATCGTAGCAGCCGTCGTTGCTTACCTTAACGGTATAGGTGGTTGTTTGCGATGGCGATGCCACTGGATTGGCAATATTATCATGATCGAGCCCTGCCGATGGGGTCCATTGATAATATAACCCGCCTGAAGCGGTCAACCGGGTCGAGCTCCCCGCGCAAATGGCCGCGTTATTGCTCACGGAGGCAACAATCTTGGGCTGTACATTAACGACTGTTTGCACCGGCTGCCCCACACAGCCTTTATCGGAAGTGGGTGTTACCGTATAAGTGCCCCCGCTTTGTTCAGTGATGTTGATGACCAGCGGATTTTGGGTGGACGGCACCATATTGGGCCCGCTCCACAAATAGCTCGTCCCGCCCGACGCTGTTAGCGTGACCATATCGCCTATACAGACCGTCTGTGGCGCCGGCAGCGTTGCCACCGGCGCCGGATTGACATTAAGGGTCAACGGTGCTGAGCTGACAAAGCAGGACGGGGATTTAATATTGTTTCCTTCGCCCACTGCAAGCCTGTATTGATAGGTGCCTGCTGTGGCATTGGGCAAATTGATGATATAGCTTGCAGCGGTGGCTCCCGCGATGTTTGTCCAGCCTGCGTTATTGAGGTTGCTTTGCCATTGCAGGCTCGGGCTCATGTATCCGGTACCAACGCTCGAAGTAAGCGTATAGTTGACCGGACTGCCCTGGCAGATGTTTTGAGCGCCGTTGGAGACCAGGTCGCCGAAGCCGGTTTGGATAATGGGTCCGCAGGCCCTGAAGGCGATATCGTCGAGCAGCAAATCATTGCCATTGCCGCCGGGTGCGTTGTTTGTCATCGTAACAATCACATCAGTCACACCCACGGGAGTTATAAAGTAGGTGCCGTATTTATTCCAGGTCGCGTCAACTGTGGGCAATATGGTCCCTGTATTGTACGTGGCCAAAACCGTGCCGTCCTTTTCCTGAACCGTAAAAGTAATGTTTGGCTTGCTGTAGTTAGACCCGGCAGATAATTCGTTCCCGATATTCATGATATAGGCTGAAAACTCGTAAGTGGTATTGGGGCAAAGCCCGTTGGCTGTTTGGGTGTAAAATACGCTTGGCTGATAACTGGCGTTTACCAGCATCATATAACCGTTGGGGTTTCCTGTATGGTCGTGCGGCACATTATGCCAGTCGGGGTGGCACCCGCTGCTGGCATTAATTATGGTGTAGTAACCGTCTTCGGCACAAGCATCGGTGGTATAGGTAAACGTGGTTATCCCTGGCGGCAACTGCTGGCCGGGATTGGTCCCGGCGCCAAAATTTTCGTAGATCACCGGGTCGCCCAGGCTTCCCGAGCAGGTTTGGGCGGCCGCCTTCCAGGCAATGCCCAAAAGCATTATCAGCACCAGAAATTTGATAATTAGGGGTCTCATCTATGGTTCGGCAACTGTGAAGCGGTGGATTTCAAAAATAATACTTTAGTTGGCAATTCGGTTATACAGGCAAATTCTTTGCCAAACAGGTAAATTTTGGTAGCTTGCAGGGCGTTCCGCGTGAAACTGACCCCAGTCGATCACAATTAGTCTTACTCGTTTTCTATGGTAAAACTTTACTGCTGTATCCTATACTTCTTTCTTTTTAATGCATGTTTTGCGCAGGGTAAAGTTGATAGCCTGAAGCGTGATACCACGAGGCATCTGCCGGGCGTGATGGTGACAGGTTACCTTACCGAGCAGCCTGTTTTAGGCGTACCCGCTTCCGTGAATGTGATTACCCCGGCGCAACTGCAGCTCCAACCGGGCAGTTCGCTTGTGCCGGCCTTAAATGCGGTTCCGGGTGTGCGGATGGAAGAGCGCTCACCGGGCAGCTATCGCCTTTCGATCCGCGGCAGCTTATTGCGCTCGCCGTTTGGGGTGAGGGATGTGAAGATATATTTCGACGAATTACCGCTTACCGATGCCGGCGGCAATACTTACCTTAATGCCATTGATGTAAACAGCGTGCAGGGTCTCGAAATACTCAAAGGCCCCGATGGCAGCCTGTTCGGCGCCAACTCGGGCGGTGTGGTGTTGATTCATCCCGTCAATCGGTATAACGACAGTAGCTTTGTGTCGGCCGGGCTAAGCGGTGGCTCCTATGGCCTGGTACACCAGGATGTGGCATTACAGAGCCATTCGGCCAATAACCAGCTTAATTTGAATGAAGCCTACCAAACGGCAGCCGGCTATCGCCAAAACAGCGATATGGATCGAACTTACCTGCAAGCGGTGGATAAGCTGATTTTATCCCAAAAAGATCAGCTGAAGTTTTTGGGACTTTATTCGGTACTCAACTATGAAACACCCGGCGGACTTACCCAAAGCCAATTCAACACTAATCCGCAACTGGCCCGCCTCGCTACGGCGACTATACCGGGGGCTATCGGTCAGCATGCAGCTATTCGTCAAAAAATGCTTTACGGGGGTATGGTCAATGAGTGGCATTTATCGGATCAATTAAGAAACGTGACTTCGATTTTTGGCACTTATGTCGATTTTGCCAATCCCTTTATCACCACCTACAACCAGCGCTATGAGGGGACCTACGGATTCAGGAGCTATTTTGAATGGAGCGGCAAAGCAAATCCAAAATTCAGCCAGAAGATAAACGCAGGCGTCGAGTGGCAGCAAACCAATTCGGACATCAATGCCTATGGCAACCGCGGCGGCGTGCGCGACACGGCGCAGGACCTGGATAAAATACATACCAACCAGCATTTCTTTTTTGCGCGGTACCTGGCCGATATCGACCAGCGCTGGCATATAGAAGCGGCGATGAGTCTTAACTTTTATGGGTACGATTTCGAGAACGTTTATCCCAATAAAGAAATCGGATTTACCAACCGACATTTTACCCCGCAACTGATGCCCCGCCTGGCGCTTTCTTATCAAATCAACGACAATTTTATATGGCGGACTTCTGTGAGTCGCGGTTATTCGACCCCTACCACTACCGAGATACGCCCAACCGACCAGATGATCAACAATTCGCTGCAGGCCGAGGACGGCATCAATTACGAAACCGGGTTTAGGCTGCGTAATGCCGATGAAAGCATGTTTCTGGATGCTTCGGTTTTTTATTACAACCTGCGTAACGCTATTCTGCCACAGGTGGACATTACGGGAGCCACGCACTATATCAATGCGGGCGATACCCATCAGCCCGGTTTTGAACTGTATTTTACCGATTGGCTGGTGAGGAGAAACAATACTGATTTTATCCGCGGGCTGCAGTTCAACGCTTCTTTAACATTCGACCATTTCACCTTTGCCAATTATGTTGAAGCGCCGAACAATTACTCGGGCAATAAGCTGACCGGCGTGCCCGAACAGGTAATGGTAACGAGCCTGCAAATCAGATTTCCCGAAAGCCTGTATGTTTTTGCTCAATATAACTACACGTCCAAATTACCGCTCAATGATGCCAGCTCGGCCTACGCTCCGGCTTACAACCTGGTGCAATTAAAGGCCGGCTGGGAATGCCGAACCGGGCGGGGCCGTCTCGGCCTGTTTGCCGGCATCGATAACCTGATCAACCAAAAGTATAGTCTCGGCGACGACCTCAACGCCGTAGGCGGCCGCTATTTCAATGCCGCAGCTCCGCGTAATTATTATGCGGGGATGAATGTGCGGTTTTAAAACATACAATTTGTTTTTAACCACAAAGGCCACAGAGGTTTGCTCAGAGGGCACAGAGCAATTGAATAACCCTCTGTGAGTCTTCGTAATTTCTCCGTGCCCTATGTGGTTAAAATATTTAGCACGGCGGTGGGGTTGATCCCAGTTTCCAAAATAAATAATAAAAATTTATTGTTTTTCAATAAATTTTTATTGAAATTTGTTCTGCTATTAAAATCAATCACAATGAGAACAAGAACAGAAAATATCCTGCGCATTATGCATGTTATTGCGTGGATCATCTTTGTAGGTATCTGTATCCAGGCCGGCGCTATGCTCACTTCCTGGCTCGTCACCCTGTATAATCCTGCGTGGTCAAAAAACCTTTATTTGAAGCTTAATTTTTTCGAGCTATTGCGGTATGACACCGATTATTATTCGACGTTAATGGCATTTATCGTCACGCTGTTGGCACTCAAAGCGTATATCGCCTATTTGGGCATCAAGATATGTATGAAACTCAACTTTGTGAAGCCCTTTAGTGCCGAGGTGGCCCAGGCGGTGGAGAAGATAAGCTTTGTAGGATTTTGCGGCGGCCTGATGGCTTTGGTGGCTTATGGGTATACCGAATGGCTGGGCGACAGGGGGATGAAGATCGTTTACCCCTGGGGTGCGGAAGAATTCCTTCTGCTGGCCGGCATCATCTTCATCGTGGCGCAGGTGTTCAAAAGAGGGATGGAGTTACAGGCCGAAAACGAATTAACTGTCTGAGTATGCCTATAATTGTGAATCTGGACGTGATGATGGCCAAAAGAAAGATGTCGTTAAATGAGCTTTCGGGGAAAGTGGACCTGACGTTGGCTAATCTTTCGATATTAAAAACCGGGAAGGCGAAGGCGGTACGCTTCAGTACGCTGGAGGCAATATGCGAGGCGCTGGATTGCCAGCCGGGGGATATTCTGGAATATAGGTAGACTCACCCCGACCATCCGCCAATAGGCGGAAGGTCGGCCCTCTCTATGCTGCGCGTAAAGAGGGCGTTAAAAATTCCGAAATATAAAGACCCTCTTTGCGCTTGCGCAGAGAGCATGGTCGAGCGAAGCAATGACCGGATGAGTTGATATGCGATTGACTGTTTTGCGAGGAAGTTCCATTGGTCAGGCAATAAAGGCGCCCGCAGATGTCCTGGCGCCTTTATTGCCGTAGGGTATTAATTAACTGGAACAGTAACGTTTCCGCCGCGGCCTTTGTTGTCAAAAGCGCGGAACCGGATGTCGTTTCCGCTATATGTAACAGCATCTTTATATACCGGACTTTTAGCATCCGGGTCCTTGCCGTTGGTGGTGTAACGAATGGTCAAGCCGGGGAACTGTACATTAGCTGAATATTTGCCGCCCTGGAATATCACACCCGGTTTGGGAACACGATAATTGAAGCCGCCGTCTAAATAACCAAGTCGCGGTAATTCGCGTTTGCCAAGCACATTCAGGAAGTTCACCCATGAAATTTGATACAGCGAATCACTTTTGGCCACATTGGGTTCAGTTGCCCATGCCGGGTCCTGCGACCAGGCGCGCTCGGCAAAGCCCAGCATGCGCGGCAGCAGCATATATTCCAAACGCTCGTTACTTTTAATGTTCTCTCCCCAAAGCGCGCATTGCAGCCCGATGATATTGCTTTTGCCATAATCGGTCAGGCGCTGCTTACCGACGAATATTTTACGGTCGATAGGTAAGCCGTTGCGGTCAACTTTCGAGTTTTTGAAATAATCGAAGGGAATAAAGGAATAAAACTTATCGATGTCGCTAAACGCGCCCCAGTAATAACCCGGCTCATCGAACGATTTGTAGTGCGCCATATCCAGGTAAAAGTTGGATACCGGCGAAAGCACTACATGGTAACCGCCATTGGCGAGCTTATAGGCAAGGTCCTCGTTGCCATCGCCAAGCGTATTGTTCCACACTTCGGATTGCCAGTGCTCCGGCGCGAAATCGGGATTGGGTATATAAACCGGCTCACCGTCAACTTTGGTACGGCGCAATGGCGCCTCTTCCCAGCCGGCTAACTTCAGGCCTTTTGCTTTCAATATCTCATCCACGCGGCCATAGTAGTAATACCACATATCACCCGCGCTTTGTATTTCGGGATGCGTGGCTTTAAACGATAAGTAGGAAGGTGATTTTTCCCAAACGCCGCGAGGCACTTCATCACCGCCGAAATGGATGGTGGTTAGCGGTACACCCGCTTCCTGGTAAATGCCTTTGATGCCATCGACTACGGTTGTTACGAAATTATAGGTAGAAGGCAGTGATACGTCGATCACGTTATCGCTCCAGGCTTGTGCCGAGCTGTAAACGGATTTATCGTTCGGATCACACAACAGGTATTTTTCGGCCTCTTCTTTTTTACCTTGGGCTATCAGCCTATTGTAACGTGTTAACATCGCTTTAACAGCAGCGCGGGCATGACCGGGGGTTTCTATCTCGGGCAATACAGCGATGTGACGGGCCTGCGCATACTTTAATATTTCGATATAATCGGCCCGGGTATAATAGCCACTGCCATGCAGGTTGCTTTCATCACCGCCCGAACCGTGCGATGCCGGCAGGCTTTCCTTGCTGTCTAAAGAGTGGCTGCGTTTGGCGCCGATAGACGTCAGTTCGGGGAGTCCGGGTACTTCCAGTCGCCAGCCTTCATCTTCCGTCAAATGAAAATGGAATACGTTGAGTTTATACAACGCCATCACATCCAGTATGCGAAAAATTTCTTCTTTTGAATGAAAATTTCGACCCACATCCAGCATAAAGGCGCGGTAACCAAAACGGGGCTCGTCTTTGATCTCGACGCAGGGGATTTGGATTTCTTTTTGAGCGTGGGCGAGAGCAGATGCGGGTACCAGTGTTTTGAGGGATTGGATCGCATAAAATGCACCGGTAGAAGTAGAGGCACTTATATTGATACCTTTATTATTAACAGAGAGTTCGTACCCATCTGCGCTAATGCGCTTATCAAACATTATACTGCCGCCATATATTTGATTTGATAACATTTCCTTTTTAGGATCGTGAATTAAAACTGTCTCAAGAAACTTATTCAGGTAAGCGAGTTCATTATCAAATATTTTCTCACCGGATTCGCGGCTAAATCCCATAGGATATTTTAACGTGTAATACCCCCCCGTTTCTTTGTAACTCACCGGCGTCGGAAATACCTTAGTCAATTGCTCTTCAGGTATATCGGTAATATTTTTATTCTGATCATAAATCATAGCCGGGGTAATCAATCCCTTATAGCTTGGGCTGAAAGGCTTAATGCTAAATTCGCCCAGGTTATGGCCTTTGCCCGGCTCATCGTTCCAAACCAGGTAAAATCCTTCGGGACCGTCGGTTACATTCACTACTACATCATCATCGATAAACTCGATACGCTCTGATTGGCCGGGTTTGATCTCCGTAAATCCTGCGGTAGGCGTGAGGCTGAACAGGTCGCCGTTTATTTGATCGATCTCGGCATTGTTGGTTGGCGTTTGTTTCAAAACACCCCTTGCCGAGTTGAAATAGATCTTCCATCCAGATGCCGGCAGCGCTGTTTTGCCGTGATTGGTCAGGGTGATGGCATTGTGCGACTGGCCGGGCCTCGGGTCGTCATTTTTGATCACTTCCCAGGTAACGCTCAGGTCGTGCGGGTTGAAATTGGGAACAGATGCAAAAATGCCGGTGCTGAGACAACAGATCATCACGATCAATAAAAAATGGCGCATAGTGTAATCAGGTTTTAATCTACTTGGAATCGTAAATATATACTTTTTTAAAAATTTTAAAAAGTATTTTGAAAATACTAAGCCTTGTCATCTGAGCGATAGCGAAGAACCTTATTCAATCGGCTAGGTCGCCTGTATACATTGGCGTTAGTGCATAGTCGACAAGATTCTTCGCTATCGCTCAGAATGACAAAAAAGGCGGAAATATGAAAACGTACCCATAGCCGAATGTCATGCCGAACTTGTTTCGGCACCCCAACAGACAGGCGGCGAACTTTGCAAGAGGGGTGCTGAAACAAGTTCAGCATGACATTTTGTTACACCGAGAACTTCACCCACCCGCTCCCCTCATACCCAAAAATAAACTGTTTGGGATGGATGATCTCGGCCAGTATCTCGATCGAGTCCACAATACGGGGGCCGGGGCGGTTGAAATACTGGTTGCCATCGGCGATATAGAGGCGGTTATTTTTGATGGCTTTTAGATCTGCGAAGCCGGGCTGCTGCAACAGGGTGCTCATTTCCTTCATGGTTCGTTCGATGGAAAAACCGCAGGGCATCGTGAGGATAATATCGGGGTCGGCTTGTTGAATATCAGTCCATTGCACATAAGGAGAATGCTTGCCTGCCTCGACCAGGATGGGTACCCCGCCTGCAATGTTCACCAGCTCAGGCACCCAGTTGCCCGAGATCATCAGCGGTTCGAGCCATTCGATGCAGGCAATAGTTGGTTTGCTATCGGCAAATTTGAGCTTATGGCGGATGATACCGACACGCTCATCCAATTCTTCTATTAATTTCCCGGCGTTCCCCTCAACCCCCAAAGCCGATGCGACCTCCCGGATATCGTTGTAAATATCTGTGAGGCTAATGGGTTGCAGTGAGACGATCTTTGCTGGTTTATCCAAATAGTCTTTGAGTGCCGCCTCCACATCCACAAGCGAAACGGCGCATACCTCGCACTGCGCCTGGGTTATGACAACATCAGGAGCAAGTTCTTTTATACGGTCGCGATTGACGGTGTAGATCGATAATGCATCGTATAGCAACTCCTTAACTTTTTGGTCGATATCGGCGCTGCTTAAATTATCGGGGATATTCGCCTCCGAGCAAACCGGCAAACCTTTCACCAACTCCGGGTAATCGCACTCGTGCGAGCGCCCTACAAGGTTTGCTTCTAATCCTAAAGCACAAACAATTTCGGTGGCGGCAGGCAGCAGGGAGATGATGCGTTGGTTCTTCAATGTGCAGATTTCAGATGTGCAAATGTGCAAATTTTTTTCTCAGAAGGGGGGTACAACCACCATCTGCATATTCGCACGCCTGCACATTACCTTCATCCGCACATCTGCATATTATCTTCATTCGCACATTTGTAATTTGCACATCTGCACATTACCTTCGACCAATGATATTCCTTGCCTTTTTTATTGGGCTCATCGCCAATTTTATAGGGTATGTTCCACCGGGCAATGTCAATCTTACGGTGGCGCAGCTTACCATTAACCGCGGCATGAAGCAGGCGCTTAGTTTTATCATCGCTTTTTCCAGTGTTGAGTTCTTTTTTACTTACTTCATCATGAACGCTGCCGACTGGCTGTCAGAGCAGGTACACCTGGATACAGTGATCGACTGGATCATGGTGGTATTATTCGGTGTTATGGGCGCTATTACCTGGGTACATCGCAACAGAGCACCCAAAGCGAAAAAAAACTCCATGAGTAATAGTATTAAGTACGGTATCCTCCTGGGGATTATTAACCCGGTGCAGATTCCTTTCTGGCTCATCACCGGCTCGTACCTTATTACGCACGAGTGGATCGAAACCGGTTGGCTCACCCTGATTATATTTAGCGTGGGATCGGCGGCGGGCGCGTTTTTATGCCTGTTTATTTACGCCAGGTTCGCCAGGCTGCTCAAACAAAAGCTGGATCTAAGTACACATGTGATCAATACGGCTATAGCGATCCTGTTTTTTGCTTTTGCTGCCTATCATGTGGTTAAACAGGTATACCTGCTTTTTTTTAAGCACTAAGCTCGATCATCCAATAGCTTCTGAACCGCAATTTTGTCCTTTGCTAACTGGTCGGTAAGCTCTTTGAGTGAATTAAGCTTCATATCCTCGCGAACATAATGAACCAGGTCCATCCCGATGGGCTCACCATAGATGTCGCGGTTAAAATCAAAAATATTGACCTCGATATTACGTGTCATGCCGTTGATGGTGGGCCTGTGGCCGATGTAGCCCATGCCCTTATGCTCGCCGTCCTGCAGGTGAACTTTTACGGCAAAAATACCTTCCTTCGGGATTAGCTTATAAGGTTCCTCAACCAGGATATTGGCCGTGGGATAACCTATTGTACGACCGATCTGGTCGCCGCGATTCACCTTGCCGGTGATAAAAAAGGGATAGCCTAAAAATTCGTTGGCCAGGTCGATGTCGCCTTCCAGCAGCGCCGCGCGGATGCGGGTGGAGCTAATAGCTACGTCATGAATATCCTGCTCGGGTATTTCGATCACTTCATAGCCATAGGTCGATGACAATGCCTGCAATTCACTGAGACCGCCCTGCCTGTCCTTCCCGAAGCGGTGATCGTAGCCGATGACAATTTTTTTGGTGCCGATCTTCCCTATCAGGATATCACGAATATATTCCTCGGCCGTCTGGTTAGAAAAATCCCGCGAAAAGGGAGTGATGATGAGATGATCGACACCCAACTGCTCCAACAGCATCGCTTTTTCGGCCATCGTATTGATCATTTTTAAATTTTGATCTTCGGGATGGATGATCATGCGGGGGTGTGGGAAGAAAGTAAGGATGACGGTCTCGCCGCCGGTCTCTTCAGCTATCTCTTTTATCCTCGAAATAATCTTGCGGTGGCCCAGGTGTACGCCGTCGAAAGTGCCGATGGTAACCACGGCATTTTTGACAGGTTTGAATTCGTCGATATTATGGTAGATGTTCATGGTAGAATTTCGGATTTATCGATTCAATAATTCAAATCTTTTCTATTTGTTTCAGATCACGGATGGCGCCAACCAATTCCATCACCTCCCAGGCATCTTCAGCCTTAAAATTCCCGCTGCGGGTGCGTCTCAGTCTCGAAAGGTAAGCCGCATTGTCCAGGGCCACGCCAAAGTCATTCGCCAGTGAACGGATATAGGTTCCCTTGCTGCAAACTACCCTGAAATCAACTTCAGGCAATTCGATCCGGGTGATCTCAAACTCCGTTATCGTGATATTTCTCGCTTTCAACTCCACCTCCTCGCCGCGGCGGGCCTTTTCATACAAGCGCTCGCCATCTACTTTTATGGCCGAATGTGCCGGTGGATATTGTTCGATATCGCCGATGAATTTTTTACAGGCGTTATGTATTTGTTCGTCTGTCAAATGATCAAAGGGAAATTTTTGCTCTGGCTCGCTCTCCAAATCGTAGGTTGGCGTGGTTGCGCCCAGCACAAAAGTGCCGGTATATTCCTTTTCTTCCGCCTGGAATGTGTCTATCTGCTTCGTCAGTTTGCCGGTGCAGATGATGAGCAAACCAGTTGCCAGCGGATCGAGTGTGCCTGCGTGACCCACCTTCAGCTTTAGGGGTTTAAAGGCGTTGCGTAACTTTCCAACTACGTCAAAACTGGTCCACTTGTAGGGCTTGTTCACCAGCAGCAGCTCGCCTTCGGCAAATTCGTCCATGTTGGAAAATGCTTTTTTCAATCCGTTTGAGTTTTGGGCAAAGGTAGGATTATTGTCTGAATCACAGATTTAGGCTTATTTTTATGATTTCACGGATTATAGCTCACCACTAAATATAACCTGCGAAATCAGGCTAATCGTTTAAACCTGCCTACCGACAGGCAGGGCCGTGATTTAGCCGTTATTTATTCAGGGCCGTTGTAGCGAAGTATAAAATGATGATCACGATACCCGCCACTATCCGGTAAAGGCCAAAAAGCTTAAAGCCGCGCTTTTCGAGAAAGGTGATGAAAGTCTTGATAGCCAGCATGGCTACGATGAAGGCGATCACGCTGCCGATGATGAGGAACTTAATATCCTGGTGAAAATCGGGCGTATTAAAAAGACCCTTCTTTTTGAAGTCCCAAAGGTCCTTCACAGTTGCGCCGAACATCGTAGGTACCGCCAAAAAGAAGGAGAACTCGGCTGCTGCCGTGCGGTTCAGCTTTTGCGACATCCCACCAACAATGGATGACGCCGAACGCGAAATGCCCGGTATCATAGCCAAACATTGAAAGCAGCCTATTTTGAATGCTGTGAGGTGACTGATGTTTTTTTCGTCTTTGATCACCGGCCTGTTAAACCAGTCGTCCACAAACAAGAGGATGACACCGCCCACTACGAAGGAAACAGCTACAATCAGTGGGCTTTCGAGCCAGGAATCGATATATTTTTTAAGCAGAATGCCCAGGATTACGGCAGGAATTATCGCAATAACCAGCTTAATATAAAAGTCGACAGAGCGGAAGAAACGTTTGAAATAGAGCACCACCACAGCCATGATTGCCCCCAACTGGATCACTACTTCAAAGAGTTTTACAAATTCGTTTTTATTGATACCCATCAGCGAACTGGCGACAACCATGTGGCCGGTGGACGAAACAGGTAAAAATTCAGTTATTCCTTCGATGATGGCGAGGATAATAACATGGGTGATGTTCATGTGTGTGGGTTGATTAGGTTGTGCCTACTTCGGTGGATTAAGTTGATTGAATTAAATTGATTTGGTTGAACAAACTCACTTAATCACCCAATCAACTGCTTAACTTAATCAACTACTTGGAAGCCGGTTTCTTAAATATTGCAAAGAAACCTATTGCAAAACCTGCTAATACTACTACCGGCGCTACAACTATTTTGGTGGTGCTGTAAATATCCGTAGTGCCCGACATGAGGATGAAGCCTAAAACTACAACGGCTATAGCAATGATGAGTAAACGATAGTTGCCTTTATCGAACACCAGTGTCATCGGTGTAGTATTGTTTTCTCTCGGCTGTGGTTTTACTGCTGAGCCTGCTGTTTTTACCGGGGTAGTGGGTTTTGTGAGTGCCATATATCTTAATTATTGAATGACTGAATTATTGAGTTAGTGAGTGAAGGAATGCCTTTCACCTTTATCCTTTCACCTTTTACCTATATAAGTTGTATATCTTCAAACGCAAATACTTATTTACCGCGAGTGAGGTGCTGAATGCTGAAATAAAGATGCCAAGCCCAACTACCAGCGCGAAAACAATGCTGAATTCGGTGTAGTCCTGCAGGATCACCAGGTCGGGTATTTCTTTTTGTGCGATGAACAGCGTAAACATCAGGATCATGATGGCAATCAGTGAGCCAAGTAAGCCGTGCCAGATGCCATATAGGATAAACGGCTTGCGGATAAAGCTTTTGGTGGCGCCCACCAGTTGCATCGATTTAATGAGGAAGCGCTGCGAATAAATGGCCAGGCGGATGGTGTTATTGATCAATGCCACCGACAGGATCACAAAAATTACCGCAAATGCCAGGATGATGAGGCTGATTGACGTCAGGTTCTGGTTCATCTGGTCGACAAGCGACTGCTGATATTTTACCTCTTTAATGATCGGATTTTTGAGCAAATCGCCCTTGAACTTCTCTATATCAGTATTGTTGGCGTATTCGGCCTTCAGGTACACATCGAGCGATTGCGACAACGGATTGTACCCCAGGAATTTCACAAAATCTTCACCCAGATCCTTTTGCAGATTGCGGGCAGCCAGCTCTTTGCTCACATACTGGGTCTGTTTCACCATCGGGTTCCCGTCCAGTTGCTTTTGCAGTTGAAGCACATCGGTTTCGTGAGCCGTTTCGTCCACATATATGTTGAGCACGATGTTTTCCTTCACATAGCGCGAAAGTTTATTGGCGTGAACGAGGATGAGCCCAAGCAAACCAACCATCAGCAGCACCATAGCTATACCGAAAACGGTAGAGATATAAATGCTTTTCGTTTTTTTTGATGAGTCGCTTGCTTCAAATTCTTCCATTTACTTTGAGATATGAGATTTGAGACGTGAGATTTGAGACAAGGCCCCTCACTTACATCCAATTCTGCGAAAATAGTAATACTCATCATAAAGGTAAAACTTTATCGGTGTTAATTATCGACAGATGGTTCGGTGGAAGGCTTTTTAACAAAATTTAACGTATGGAACAAAACGCAATCACCGGCTGTTAATGTAGAAAACTAATATCATGACAAAGCCTGCAAATTCAACAGACAAACCCTCACCTTCAGACACACCTACTCACCGGCCCGATGATAATGGCGGTAAGGCCGTGGTAGGGTCGGATGACGATTATACCGCCCACAAACTGGAAAGAAATAATATCGCCCAAAAGCACGAGCTGGAAGAGCAACCCGTGGAGCCAGTAAAAAATCCACCCAAAGAAAAAGGTATGGAAAAAGGCCAGGTGCAGCCCTGATTTTTTTTGCCGATGCAACTAAATTGACATTTTAAAGGTCTTATCTTCAGATCACTCAAATATATTAACCGGTCATGAAGATTAACTTTATCCTTTTGCTGCTGTTAGGCAGTTCGCTCTCATTTGCCCAGGTCAGTCCCGGCCTCATCGAAAAAAAATCTGACTCTCTTTTTAAATTTTACGACGGAAGACCCGGTCCGGGTGTTGCAGTGTTGGTCGTTCAGGACGGAAAAATAGCTTTCGAGAAGGGGTATGGCCTGGCCAGTTTGGAATACGGTATTAAAATAACACCAACAACCGTTTTTGACATCGCTTCGGTATCAAAGCAATTTACCGGTTACGCTATCTCCACGCTGATACAGCAAGGTAAAATATCGCCCGACGACGACATTCATAAATACCTGTCTGATGTGCCCGATTTCGGCAAGAAGATAACTATCCGCAACCTCATTCATCATACCAGCGGCCTGCGCGATTGGCCGGCCGGGTTGCATGCTGCAGGCTGGCGCTGGGAGGAGGCATTTGGCTGGGAGGATATTATGCGGATGGTGAAGCAGCAAAAAGATCTGGATTTTGAGCCAGGGTCCCGGTACCAATATTCAAATACCGGGTACAATATGCTGGCGCTGATCGTTGAAAAAGTAACCGGCAAAACTTTCCCGGTTTGGGCCGATGAGAATATTTTTAAGCCGCTGCAAATGAACTCTTCGCAGGTGCTGAAAGATTATTCGACAGTGATCAAAGACGTAGCGGGGTCTTACTATCTGGACGGTCTTAAATATCATAAATCAAGTGATATGCTGACCGCCTGGGGATCGAGCTCGATATTTACGACGGTTGAGGATCTGTCCAAATGGGTGATCAGGCTGCAAAAGGGATGGGATGAAAAAGATCCGGTTTACATGCGGATGATAGAGACGGACAAGCTCAACAACGGCGAGAAAAATAATTATGCCTACGGCAACGAGGTTATGGATGACCAGGGACTGGTGAATATCAATCACACCGGTGGCTGGGCAGGTTTTGCCACAGTGATATCCACTTACCCGGGTGAAAAAACAACGATCATTTTATTGAGCAATAACGGGAACTTCGATTCTTACGGACGTGCCAATAACATGGCCCGGGCGCTTTTTGGCAATAAATTTAAAACGACCGCCGGCCCGGTTCGCGCAGATTATAGCCATAAACCTAACGTTAAGGTTGATACTTCCATCCTGAGAAAATATGCTAATACCTATAAACTGGGTGACGGCTGGTATGTTACCTTTACGCTGGAGGACGGCAAATTGATGGTGCAGGCTACCGGTGAACCAAAATTTGCGACAGAGGCTAAGTCAGATACGGTGATTTGGGTGCCTGGGTACAGTTCCTCATTTACCTTCCGGGAAATAAGCGACAAGGCTCATACAACGTATTATCACAATAACTCCGCCCCGCTGATCGTGCCTATTAAGGCCGATCCTTCAAAGTACGGCCAATATGCCGGCAATTATTACAGCCCGGAATTGGAGGTCACTTACAAAATTTATGTTGACAAGGATAGGCTGATGGTGCATCACATGCGCCTGGGCGATTTTGCCATAAGCCCGGATTTTGGCACGGCCGATCTATTTATCGGGGATGTAGGGCAGATGCAGTTTGTGAAGGATGGCAATGGGAAAATAATCGGGTTTAAACTATCATCGGGTCGGCCGAAGAATATTCGGTTTGATAAACAATAAACTAAAAAACCATGTCATTTCGGATCCGCAGGCAGGGCAGTGCAGGGCGTGGATGAGAACTTTCTCTTGAGCAGGTTGTGTTCTGACTGAACGAGCGAAAAAACCTTTTCGGAGAGGACTGTAGACCACATACATATTCGAAAAGATTTCTCCTCGCCCAGGCGCGCCAGCCACCTCGCTCGTCGAAATGACATTTTGGGAGGATTAAGATTTCACGATCCCCGCCGAGTTAAACTGCAGATCATACAGTTTGCGGTAGTAGCCGTGCTCAATCTTCAGTAATTCCTGGTGCGTACCCATCTCCTTGATCTCGCCATGATCGAGCACGATGATCTTATTCGCGTTTTGTATGGTGGATAAGCGGTGGGCGATAACGATGGCGGTGCGCCCCTGCATCAGCTTGTAAATAGCATTCTGGATCAGTATCTCGCTTTCAGTATCTACGGATGAAGTTGCTTCATCAAGCACCAGTATTGATGGATTATAAACCAGCGCCCTGATAAAGGATATCAGTTGCGCCTGGCCGGCCGACAGGGTAGAGCCGCGCTCCATCACGTTGTAATCGTAGCCGCCGGGCAAGCGTTCTATAAATTCATGCGCCCCAACTTCTTTGGCTGCGGCTATGATCTGTTCGCGGGATATCGTTGGGTTATTCAGGCTGATATTATTGGCGATGGTATCCGTAAACAGGAACACATCCTGTATTACGGTCGCAATTTTTGACCGCAGAAAACCAACCTCGTAATCATGAATGTCGACGCCATCAACCAGCACCTCGCCTTCACCAATCTCGTAAAAACGGTTCAGAATATTGATGGTCGATGATTTGCCCGCCCCCGTCGCGCCAACCAGTGCCAATGTTTCGCCCGGTTTAATATCGAAATTGATGTTTTTGAGTACCCAGTTCTCATCGTTGTATGCAAACCAAACGTTTTTAAAAGTGATCTCCCCGCGAAGAACTGCTGGTTTTAGTGTGCCTTTATTTTCTCCGACTTCATCCGTATCTAATACCCGAAAAATACGGTCGGCGCCAACCATGCCCATTTGCAGCGTGTTAAATTTATCGGCCAGTTGACGGATGGGGCGGAAAAGCAGGTTGAGCAGCATGATAAATTCGGTGATCATACCGGCGCTAACACCACCGCCGCGGGTGCCGAACCTGAATAACTGCTGATCGGTCAAAATCCGCTTGCAGCCGTACCATACCAGCAGCCCCATGCAAACCGCAAAAAGTATCTCGACCACCGGGAAAAAGATGGAATAATACCAGTTGGAACGGATGTTGGCATCGCGATACTTAACGTTTACCGTTTTAAACTTGCGCATCTCCTGGTCCTCGCGGGCAAAATATTGGGTGATGCTCATGCCCGAAATGTGTTCGGCCAAAAAAGTATTGAGCTGCGCTACCTGCGTACGCACTTCCTGGAAGGCTGATTTGATAGCCTCTTTAAAAATGTACGTCGCCACGAAGAAAAGCGGCATCGGGATCAGCGTTATCAGCGCCAGTTTCCAGTCCTCGATCAGCATGACGACAATAATAACGACCACCAACAGCAGGTCACCAATGATGGAGATCAAGCCTTCCGAAAATATATCGGCAATGGTTTCCAGGTCGGACACGGTGCGGGTAATGAGAATGCCGATCGGTGTCCGGTCGAAATACTTTAGCCGCAGGCTCATCACATGGTTAAAAATATGGATGCGCAGATCGCGGATGACCGATTGCCCTAAAGAGTTGGTAAGGAACGTTTGATAATATTGCGTTATGGTCTGAACGATGAGCTGAGCAACCATGAGCCCAACCATCAAAACCAGGCCGTTATAATTGCTGGTTAAAATATATTTGTCGAGCGTTAACTGTACCAATATCGGCTGAATTACGGCATTGCCCGCCAGGAAAACAGTAAGAAATGCGGCGATAATAAAAGTGCCCCGGTAGGGCCGCACATAATGCATCACCCTGCCCAGTAATTTCCAATCAAGCGCTTTACCGGTTACTTCGGACATGTGTATTAAACTCTAATTTCTAAACTCTAAACCCTAATTTCTAAACTCTAAATGCTAAGCCGGTTTAATTCGTTTTTCGAATTTAGGAATTAGGATTTAGGGTTTAAGATGTGCTAATGTCCCTATTCGATTTAGAATTTAGAAATTAGGATTTAGAATTTTACAAATAGCTGTACTTAACCTCAGTCAAATACAACCCACAGGCTGGCACTGATGTTCCCGCTTTGCTGCGGTTTTTGCTTTCGATCACTTTCCGGATATCTCCAGGCGGCATTTCCTGCCGGCCTACGTCGATCAGTGTTCCCACAATCGCTCTGACCATGTTCCTCAAAAAGCGATCGGCAGAGATATGGAATATTAATCCTTCCTCTGTTTCAATCCATTCGGCCCGTGTTATTTTGCAGTTGTTGGTGAACGTTTGCGTGTGCGACTTACTGAAACAACTGAAGTCGGTGTATTCCATAATGATCTTTGCTGCTTCGTTCATTAAGGCGATATCCGGCTTGTCACGAAACTCCCAGGACCGGTTGAGCTTAAAAGGGTCCTTGCCAAAATGAATATGATATTGATACGAACGCTGCGTAGCATCGAACCGGGCGTGGGCTTCGGGATGAGTCGGTATCACTCGCTTGACAGAAATATCGGAAGACAAAATACCGTTAAGGCTGTTGATAGTCTTTGAGTCCATAGTCCATAGTCCATGGTCTATAGTTTTTCCCTGGTTGGCTATAGGCCATGGACTATGAGCTATGGGCTCACTATCGAAATGCGCAAAGAACTGTGTGGCATGTACGCCTGTATCGGTCCTGCCGCAACCAACGGTTTCTATCGGCTCACGCAAAACGGTTGACAGCGCGTGATCAAGTACCTCCTGTACGGTAACTGCATTGGGCTGCACCTGCCAGCCGTGGTAATTGGCGCCGTCATAAGCCAGCTCAATAAAATATCGTTGTTTTTCGGACACGGCGCAAAGGTAGAATTTTGATTTGCGATTTTAGATTTACGAGGTAGGATTTGGCATTCATGTTTTTCTATCTTTGCCTTGATTTAGGTTGGAAATGTTATAGATGTTGTAAAGGTTGAAAGAATTTAAGTGCTTCCAACCAATCAACCACTACAACTTCTACAACCATTACAACTAATACAACCAAACATGCTCCAACGCATACAAAGCATTTACCTGTTCCTGGCCGGATTGGTTATTTTTGCTCTTTTCCTGTTCCCGCTGGCCCATAATCTTTATATCAATGGCGTACCGTCGTCTATTTCGGTTGAAGGTGTGTACCAGGACACAGGTGGTCAGCAGACTCATGTGCAAACGTTTACCGCATTGATAGCCGGTACGGCAGTCGCGGGGATATTGCCGTTCATTTTGATATTTCTTTACAAAAACCGCAAGCAACAAATCATGCTGTGTTATGCCTATATCTTCGTGCTCATCGGTTATGTGTACTGGCAGGTGCAAACGGTTAAGTCGGTGGCTGATGTTTCGGCTTTTAAAACCAGCAATTTCGGGATAGGAGTGCTGCTGAGCTCGGTGAGCATTGTTTTAGTGCTGCTGGCCGCGAAGGCCATACAACGGGATGAGAAGCTGGTTAAATCGGCAGACAGGTTAAGATAGGACACGATTGAAGGATTTTAGGATGACTAACAGATTGAAGCTTTTGTTGTTTTGCGTGTCGTGTCTCGTATTGATTGGCTGCGACCAGGTAACCAAGCATATGGCCAGGGAGCACCTGATGTTTCACACGCCCATCACTTACCTGCATGATTCGGTAGTGCTCGAATATGCAGAGAATACCGGCGCGGCATTGAGCCTGGGCGACAATCTTTCCAAAACTACGAGCTTCTGGCTATTCAGTGTTGTGCCCTTATTGTGCCTGATAGGACTGTTTGTTTACGTGATACTCAAGATCAATGGATTCAGCCGGCTCAAATTGTACTCTTTTGCGCTTATCCTTGCCGGCGGGCTCGGTAATATCATCGACCGCATCTGGCATGATCGCCATGTAACCGATTTTATGAACGTAGGCATCGGCAGCCTGCGCACAGGTATTTTTAACGTGGCCGATATGTGTGTAACGGCGGGGGTTATAGGGTTGGTGATTATTTCGTTTACGGAGAAGAAGCATGAGGGGGAACAACAATCTGATAATGCTCCTCAATCAGAAGGTGAGTCGACCACCACCTAATTATCGCTTCAATGGTTTTTGCCTGGCCCCCCTTATATTGATCAGATCGATTTGTTGATTTTTAGGTCTTATCCGGTAAGTTAATATAGTCAGTTTATTTATTGGTCCGCGGTAAAGGCTTTTGTTTTTTGATGATTTCTGAAGAATTTCAGGATGATTTGCCAACACTTCAATAAAGTTGTCTACCTCCAGCACAAAGTTCCTTATTTCTCTGTCGGTCCAATTTTCCCGTAAGTAGTTTATTATACGATCGTATCCAGCGATGGCTTTTGGGGCCCAGATTATTTGGTACGCCATTCCTGGTATTTAGCCATTACTTCTTCGTGGGGTACACCTTCGCCGCGATCAATCTGTGCCAAACCCTGTTCTATGTCAGCTTTTTCCTCGGCATCAATTTCATCCCACCAATCTGCTTGTTGTTCCTGCTTTAAAGCAATTAGTTTTTTTATGATCGATGGCTCATTGACGCCGGCGAGCCATTTAATGATGTCTAATTTTTCAGCTTGAATATCCATGTCCAAAACTTCCAATCAAAAATAACGATAATTCTACATTTATAGAACAAGTTCTACAATCCCATAAATACTATCCAATTGTCATATTCCCCATTTCCTACACCACTATTTGAATTGCAACAAATAAACCATACCTTTGCGCCCGATTTGGCGATGTAGCCAAATACGTTATTTAAATTCATGAACCCATTTATTCAACTGGGGATCCGTCATGATATTGTTAATGCCATCACTGAGTTAGGGTTCGAAAACCCTACTCCAATCCAGGAACAGTCAATCCCGGTATTGTTAACAGGCAGCAACGATTTTGTCGGATTAGCCCAAACCGGGACCGGCAAGACAGCTGCTTTTGGACTTCCTTTACTGGAACTACTTGATTTCGAAGAAAATCATCCGCAGGCGCTTATATTGTGCCCAACCCGCGAACTTTGTTTACAGATCACCAACGATCTGAAAAATTATGCCAAAAACATGCGCAACGTACACGTTGTGGCGGTTTATGGCGGTGCAAGCATTTCTGACCAATTGCACCAGATCCGTCGCGGCGTACAAATTGTTGTTGCTACACCGGGCCGTATGCTCGATATCATCAACCGCGGCGCTATCAACTTTAGCGGCGTAAAATTTGTTGTGCTCGACGAAGCCGATGAGATGCTCAATATGGGCTTCCAGGAAGACATTGACAGTATTTTGTCGACCACACCGGCTGACAAAAAAACATGGCTCTTCTCGGCCACCATGCCTTCTGAAGTAAGAAGGATAGCCAAAAAATACATGGAAGACCCTTACGAGCTTACCATGGGCACCAAAAATACAGGGAATGAAAACATTGACCACGAATACTATGTGGTACGTGCCCGCGATAAATACGCTGCCTTTAAGCGAATCGTGGATTTCAATCCCGAAATATTCGGTATCGTATTTTGCCGTACCAAGATCGAAACCCAGGAAATTGCCGAGGCTTTGATCAAAGACGGTTACAATGCAGACTCGCTGCACGGCGACTTGTCGCAGCAGCAGCGCGATAAGGTGATGAAACGTTACCGTGAGCGCAGCTTACAGTTGCTTATCGCAACTGACGTGGCCGCACGCGGTATCGACGTTAACGACGTTACTCACGTAATCAACTACTCGTTACCCGACGAAATCGAGAACTACACCCACCGCAGCGGCCGTACGGCCCGTGCCGGTAAAACCGGTGTTTCCATCTCGATCATCAACGGTAAAGAGCTGGGCAAAATTCGCCAGATAGAAAAGACTTTAGGTAAACGTTTTGCTAAAGCCGAAATACCTACCGGTTTTGATGTGGTAGAAAAACAACTGTTCGCATTGATACATAAAGTACACAACGTAGAGGTGAATGAGCAGCAGATTGAACAATACCTGCCGCGCATCATGGACGAATTTAAGGAACTGAGCAAGGAAGAGATTATCAAACGTTTCGCTTCGCTTGAATTCAACAGCTTCCTGGATTATTACAAGAATGCGCCTGACTTAAATGCACCGGCTGATGACCGCCCGCGTGCTGAAGGCGACAGGGGCGATCGCTTCCCACGTACCGGTATGCGTTCGGATTTTACCCGTTTGTTTATCAATTTGGGCTCCGTTGACGGGTTTACCCGCGGCGACCTGCTCGGCTATATCTGCAACACCACCAAGATCAGTGGAAAAACCGTTGGTAAGATCGATGTGAAGGGTGTTTATTCCTTCTTCGAAGTATCGAATGATGATGTACAAAAGGTACAATCCGGTTTCAATGGCACTGATTTCCATGGCCGTGAAGTAAGAATAGAAATTTCCGGCGATAGCAGTAACGAAAGTCGCGGTGGTGCGTCTAACTATAAAAGGCGCGAAGGCGGCGAGCGAAGAGAAGGTGGTTTCCGTAATGGCTCAGGCGGCTATAGCGGCGGCAACCGCGAAGGTGGGAGCAGGGAACGCTCAGGCAACAGCCACAACGGCGGCGGCTTCCGCGATTTTTCAGGCAAACGCCGCGAGGACCGTGGCGAGCGTCGCAGAAAATTTTGAGTTAAAGATGAGAGACCAGAGGTTAGAGATTAGTAATATTAAGTCTTTCGGACTTATGCGGACTTCCCGACTTCCGGACTCCAAATAAAGATAGTTTTAGGTTTAGTTTAGTTAACCCCGTTTTCCAGTATTGGAAACGGGGTTTTTTGTTGGGTGGGAAATCAGGCAAACGATTCGCACAGCAATAGCAGCGCGCATCCCACGTGTATCAGTATTAAAACATATTTGCTCATAGGTATTCCCTCTTAAAAGATTTACATCTTTTTATCCATCAGTTCGGATTTTTTCAAATAAACCCGATGTCCCTTTTTATCTACGAAGTAATAATGCGAGTTTTTGTTGATGTAAACGGTCTCGCCGTTGGGTCCGCATTTGCCGGCGTATTTTTTATCTACAACGTGCGAGGCGGTGTTGGAGGCAGTATTTGCTACCTGGTTCCCAACTTTCCTGGTTACTTTTCCGACTTTTGTGGTGTCGCTTTTTATAGTGCCTGCCATCCCTTGTACGGCAAATAGCATTGCGCCCGAAAACAGGGCGGCTTTGATTAAACTCTTCATTGGTAGTGGATTAAGTTAATTTAAGTATTAACTCAATTGTCCCGCCAAATGTTTCATCTCAAGTGAGGGATTGTGTTTCTGGTACAGGATGGCGTATACGGCGCTGCAAATGGGCATGTATACGTTGTAATGTTTATTCACCTCGTGCAGGCAGTTAACGGCGTAATATCCTTCCGCTATCATATTCATTTCCAATTGTGCCGATTTAACGGTATAGCCCTTACCGATCATGTTGCCAAAGGTGCGGTTGCGGCTGAATTGTGAGTAGGCTGTCACCAAAAGGTCGCCCAGGTAGGCCGATTCCTTGATGTCGCGGTCGATGGGGTGAACAGCCGCTACAAAACGCTCCATTTCGCGGATGCCGTTCGAGATCAGTACCGCCTGGAAGTTATCGCCATAGCCCACACCGTGGCAGATGCCGCTCGCAACGGCGTATACATTTTTAAGCACTGCACCATATTCCGTGCCCCATATATCGTCAGACACAATGGTGTTAATGTAACGGGTACTGAGCATCCCGGCAAATTCTGCGGCCAGTTCGGTATCGCCCGAAGCAATAGTAAGGTAGGAGAGTTTCTCCAGCGCTACTTCTTCCGCATGGCACGGTCCGCTGATCACCATAAAGTCTTCAAAAGCTACGTCGTAACGTTTGTTAATGAATTCGCCGATGATCATATTCTCGTCGGGTACGATGCCCTTGATAGCGGAAACTACTTTCTTCCCTTCAAAATCTTCGGTTGTGATGCCGCCAAGTGCTTCCTTTAAGAAAGCAGCCGGTACGCACAACAGGATGATATCAGCAGAAGGAATTAGCTCGCTTAGATCGGTAGAAATGTTTTTTGCAGGCACCCTGATCTCGACCGAGCTCAGGTAATTGGGATTATGCCCGAACTGGCGCACATGATCAGCCGCCTGTTCGCTGCGCATCCACCAGGATATTTCCTTTTCGATGGGGTTATCCATCAGCATTTTAATGATAGCCGTGGCCCAGCTTCCCCCGCCAACAACCAATATCCTGTTCTTTTGCCCGATCATTCTTAAATGTGCAGATGTGTGTCCCGATAACTATCGGGAGTACAGATGTGCAAATGTATAAATTTTGAGTTTATACTGATGAGGGACGGATCAGTCGGATAGATGTGCAGATTCGTGAGTGTATTAATTATGACATCCTTCGTCGAATGTTATCATATATGTATCGTCACAATCTTACTGTGTGTCGAAACTATACAGCCTGCGGCCTTCTTTTTTGTGAGCTTTAGCACGTCGGTTTTTGCTAACCACTAACTAAAATCTGTCATGCTAATATATTGCAAGGGTAATAATGCACGAAGCTTTACACGCATATCTACTTTCGATCGGAACGAGTGAATCACAACAACACGAAGCCATGATGGTAAATTACGTAACCAAAATGGCTGCTTCGCTGCAACAAATGTTTCCGGGCTTAAGTTTAGTCGATGCAGAAAATTTGTCGCTGGGAGGGCTTCAGCTATCTGCAACATTTCAAAATACTATTGCTAGTGATTTGGGTTTGACGGGAAGTTTTGAAGCTACAAACATAGCGTATTCAACAGGCTCACGTGGATTAAGATGCAACAATTGATCACCCATGAAAATGTATTGTAAGAAAAGACTGTTTTTTTTAATATTGATTTATCCATGGCTATTTGCTCTGAATGCAGACGCACAAGGTCATTTTAACACTAAATTGAAGGCAGACAGTTTATTGAAAGTGTTTGAAAATGATATTTATGGAGGCATTTACGAACCGAACCCATCAGCCCATTTTACTGCGCAAATGACATTTTTAAAAATTGAGATCAATGCCAAAGGTAAAATAACTGATATTAATTTCTCGGATAACGCTGACCCTTCACTTGTAAAAAGCTTCAAAAACCGTCCAAGATATAATGATGATTATATTAATTTGGAATTATACGCACAGTCCAAATCTTACAAAGCAATTTCCCTTTTGATACCGGTTATTTATTGGGTGAGATATGAGACGATAGGGACGACTACAGAAAAACAAAATGCATCAATTATGCAATTCGATAAGAAGAATTTTATAGGCAAAGCTATTGTCCTGCCCTCTCTCGATATCGGTATGCGTGCAAATTAATTGACAGGCATAAGACATTTCGATTTTGATCTAATTATCATTTTAAATTCAGAGACTTCATCGTCACAAAACAAGTGCCTGAGCTATGCCAAACTTTGATGACTACGAATTGAACGCTATTGATTGTATCATATTGAAGCCGATTGGTATCGTTGCTTTACCGGATCCGTGGTGCTAATTTGATGACTTTCAGAATTATGGGATGGAAAGAGCCATTGGGATAAACGAAAATATTTTAACATTTATGAGGAGAATTATTTTAACAATAATTATAGTTTTTTATACAATCATAACCGCAAATGCGCAAACATTACGATTTGTCAGAAGAGATTCTATAAAATATACCGGTAAGATCAATCTTGACAGTACCTCAGTAGTCGTAGATAGCGCCGGCGCGGTTATCCCTTACAACGAGTGGCAGCCAATCATCGCATCAGGTCAGTACAGGATGCGTTTTACCAAATCTTCCGATGGTAATACGGTGTATACCCTTTATACTTTGAGCGCGGCTGAAAAAGACGCTCGTTTTGCCGCCATGCCTAAACCGACCGACAGCAAGTTTTTTAAAACCGGAGAAAAGATACCTTCCTTTGTCGCAGATGATATAAACGGCAATGGATTAAAACTAAAGAAGCTACAGGGCAAAATAGTGGTGCTCAACTTTTGGTTTATCGGTTGTCCGCCATGCCGGACGGAAATACCGGAGCTTAATAAACTGGCTTTGAGCTACGCCAATGATCCTGATGTGGTGTTTATCTCCATCGGGCTCGACTCTAAATACGATATCGAAAATTTTCTTAAGTACAGCTCGCTTGCCTACCATGTTGTTGACAATGGCAAAATGTATGCCGATATGTACGGCATTAACCTTTATCCAACAAACGTTGTGCTGGATAAGGAAGGCAAGGTTCGTTTCCACACATCCGGTTATTCCCCCAACCTCCCGTATTGGATAAAGAAAACAATTGCCGAAAATAAATAGCTCCAAAAGTTTTTACAAAAAAGGGCTCGTGCATTGCACAAGCCCTTTCAGATTGATGTGTATTTAGAAAAGATTATAATTCAATATTCACCACTCACTATTCACCACTCACTTATTCACTAACTCACTCATTCACTAATTATTATTATTGGCCTGGAACAACTTGCTCTTGTCCACTTTCTCCACCTGCATCTTATCGGCAAGTGTTTTGGATATGGCCGAATACGGGCCCGATACCACTTCATCGCCATCTTTCAGCCCCGATAACACCTGGATATAGCTGTCATCCTGGATGCCGGTGGTAACCTGCACCTGTTTTATTTTGCCCGCGCTGTATACAAATACATATTCTTTGATGATCGAGGCTGATTTTTGTTTGTTATCGCTTGATGATGAATTGTCATTGCCATTATTGTTGTCCTTCGGGGCACCGGCATCGGGTTTCTTCTCTTCGCGGGTGGTCACTGCTTGTATAGGTACTGCAAGTGCGGCCGCGTGATTGGTATTAATATCTACCGTGGCAGTTAGTCCCGGACGGAACGGCGAAACGTTAACTGAGCTTTTATTCAGCAGGGCCATGTACGATTTCGGATCGAGCCTCACCTTTACGGTAAAGTTGGTCACCTGGTCGGCAGTGTTGCCCACCACGTTGGCTGCGCTGCCTATTTCGATAACACTGCCGGCAAACAGTTTGTTATTGAATGCATCAACTTCAATTTTAGCCGAATCGCCCAATTTGATGCGGTTGATATCGTTTTCATTTACGTCAACAGTAGCATCCAGCTGGTTCAGGTCGGAAATGGTCATGATCTCGGTACCGGCAAATTGCTGGGTGCCTAATACGCGCTCGCCCTTCTGGATCGAGAGTTTGGATATAACGCCATCAACCGGTGAGTAGATGGTTGTTTTTACCAGGTTACCGTTAGCTTCCTTTACCGATGCTTGTGATTGCTCCAGGCCATATTTGGCGCCTATCAGACTTTGTTTGGCGGCCTCAAGTGATGCCTTTGCGCCCAGATAGCTGGCCTTAGCAGCGTCAAACTCTGAAGCGGTAAGTACCTTTTTATCAAAAAGTACCTTATCGCGGTTATAAACAGCAAGCTGGTTATCATAGGTTGCCTGCGATTGTGCAAGCATCTGATTAGCATTTTCAACGCTTGCCTTTTGCGTGTTGTAGGCAGCCTGGGTACGGTCATATTCCGACTGTAAAATGTCCGGCCTTACCTTGCACAGCAATTGTCCCTTTTTTACCATGTCGCCTTCTTTAACCGGCAGTTCAACCACCTCACCCGAAACTTCCGGACTGATCTTCACCTCAACATGAGCTTTGATCTTGCCGCTGGCCGATACGGTTTCATTGATCGTCCGCACAGCGGATTTTTCGGTAGCCACCTGCGTAAACTTTGGAAAAAGTTTCGGCGATATGATGCTCCATATAATGAGCAGCGCCACAAGCGATCCAAGGATGATCAGGATATATTTAGTAGTTTTTCCCATGATTTGTTAAATGCTAAATTCTAATATCTAAATTCTAAGTTTTGCTTTTCTTTAATAAAAATTAACCAATCACCATTAAAGCGTGATCTTGTTCCCTAAATAATAATCAATTACTTTACTTCTGAACACCACTTCGTATTTCGCCTCGATCATATCGGTTTCGGCCTTATTATAATTGGTGAGCGAGGTGTTGTAATCGAGCGAGTTTACCAGGCCCACGTTATAACGTTCCTGTATCACTCCGAATGCATCTTTATCGGCCTGGTAGGTTTGCTGCGCCGAAGCATAACGTTTCACCGCTGCGTTCAGATCCAGCACTGCCTGGCTGATGGTTTTAGCCAATGTATTTTTAGCTAATTGTGTAGTTACCTGTGCATTCTCGTAGGTAAGCTTTGCCTTGCGTACCGAGGTACGGGCCGTGAAATGGTTGAATATAGGTATCTGCAAACTTACACCCGCAAACTGGTTAAAGTTGTCTTTAAACTGGTTGAAAAACGAATAGTAACCATAAATAGGCTGTGACACAGGAATGGCGCTTTGCACATTCTGCCCGGTTCCGGTAACAGTTCCGATAGTTTGGAATGCCGGATCTGTTACACCCAAAACCTTGAATTGATCCTGCGCGCTTGAATAGTAGGAGTTAAGATTACCTACCAGTGAAATACTGGGATAGTAGTTGCCTTTGGCCACTTTGATCGCCTGTGCCGAGTTTGCCTGCTGCGCTTCGGCCAGTTTTACATCCGGGTTTACGGAGAGCGCCGTTTTAATAACCTCGCGGGCATCATAGGCTGTCTGGATATCATTCAGCTTGCTGATGTCGGGGCGTTCAACCTTGATATCGGTAGCCGGGTCCATCTCCATATATT
>Ga0206934_1054_pt1 | contig 34153 bp, 27 predicted proteins | sample Alteio_BWOrgHeat_16_FD_152932 | JGI IMG/M metagenome (GOLD analysis project Ga0206934, IMG submission 152932) | Enriched cells from forest soil in Barre Woods Harvard Forest LTER site, Petersham, Massachusetts, United States -... | ecosystem: Environmental > Terrestrial > Soil > Temperate forest >...
CGCGCACGACTGGCCCCAGGCAATCGCCCAACTTAAAGAAGCGATTGCGGTTTGTGGAGAGTGCAGTGCGCGGCCGCAACTACACAAGGACCTCGGACTTATCTATTGCCACTCGGGCTCACTTCGCGATGGCCGTGCCGAATTGCTTGAGGCACAAAAACTCGCGCCCGGCGACCAGGACGTGCAGAAGGCTCTTCAGCTGCTGGATGCGACCAACAGAACGCCGTAAGTCCCACCTTTTGGGGATCGGCGGAGTATCGATTCCGATTCCCATAGTGTCACCGGAAGCCGAGTTCTCAGAAGAGGCACGCCGAATCAAGTACCTGGGTGTTTGTGCGGTTTCGATTGTCGTGGACGCCGATGGGTAATTCTCGGCATTCCGGTCCAAAGATCTCCCTCCTGGCCAACCAACCACCACTTTGCTTGGTCTAATGATCATAGATAGCGAGATCCGTCTGTTTTCCTTAGCTTCCCCTCTGTTTAAGTGTTTCACCGGTAGGTGTATATGGGCACTCGAGAGATTGTGAGCACGATGAGTTGTCGTCGTGTTCTCGGCTGTTTCGTTTTTCTTGTCTTGGGCTTAGCCGGTGCCACCTGGGCACCAGCGCAAGGTGCAGAGGCGGCGTCCCCAGCCGCCGGCCCGAATACCAGTACCGCCGCTGATTTCTACGTGGCGATCAACGGAAATGACACCTGGCCCGGAACCCTGGCCCAGCCGTTCAAGACGGTCGATCGCGCCCGCGTCGCGGTGGCGGGCCTGAAGGCGCACGTGAGCGGCCGGGTAATTCGCGTCCTCATTCGCAATGGGACTTACTATCTGCCCTCGACCTGGACGTTCACGGGGCAGGATTCGGGCACCTCGACGACGCCGATTCTCTACGCCAATTATCCGGGCGAAGTGCCCGTTATCAGTGGCGGCCAGGTGATCACGGGATGGGTGCAGGCTGCGAACGGACAGTGGCAGACCACGTTGCCGGCGGGAACCTACTTTACACAGCTCTGGTTGAATGGGTCGCGGCGCTATCGACCGCGAACTACGCCTTACGGCTATCTCTACATCACCGGCGAATACAGCACCACCGGCGGCACCACGACGGTCAATGAACTCTCCTATGAGACCAAAGCCTACCTTGGCGTTCCTCCAACCATCTCGAACCTGAGCGATGTGGAACTGATTGACTTCGAAGCATGGGATGTACCGCATCTGCGGGTGGCATCGGTGAACACCACCAATCAGACCATCGTTACGACCGCAGCTCTGCCTAAGCAGACGATGTTTCTCGGGTTCATTCCGGGTCACCGGTTCCTGCTCGAGAATGTGAAAGAATCATTTCGCATACCCGGGGAGTTCTACCTCGACCGGCCCACCCATGTGCTCTCCTATCTGCCCAAGAGCGGAGAATCTCTCAGTACCGCCACGTTTGTTGCGCCGCGACTGCAGAAGATTCTCTCAGCTGCCAGTCTGAGTTACGTCACTTTCCAAGGGCTGACATTCGCGCATAGCGACTGGCAGGTAAGCTCGGCCGGATACCTTGGCGGCCAGGCGGATAACGGAACACCGGCCGCGATCACATTGACCAACTCAACGGGCGTGGTGTTCGAGAGCGACACAGTCGCGCACACCGGTGCATATGGCATTGAATTCCAAGGAAACGGAATCGTGGGCGGAGCCTCTCCGTATCTCGCTCAGTTCACTGATGGCCTGATCACCGACGCGGGCGCCGGAGGTATTCGCGTTGGAGGACAAGCGGTGTGCAGCGGAACGGGCACACACACCGACACAAATGTGCCACAGCACGTGTACATCGGCAATAATCTCATTACCGGCGGCGGGCGTGTGCTCGCGGTCGGATACGCTGTACTGGTGGGCGATGCTCATCATGTCATTGTTGAACACAATGAGATCTCGGATTATTACAACGTCGGCGTCGGCGTCGGATTCAACTGGGGATGGGCCTGCAACTTCGCGCATGACGACATCGTCCGCTACAACTCCATCCACGACCTTGGCCAGGGCGTCACTAGCGATCTGGGTGCGTTGTACTATCTAAGCGGCGCCAACACGGGGAACCAGGCGCTTAACAACCGTGTTCACGATATCGTGCACGACCCGAATGGCGGGTACGGAGGGTGGGGACTATATGTCGATGCCGGAGCCGCGGGCGTACAAATGGAGAACAACCTGGTCTATCGAACCAGCGATGCCAGTTTGCACGTAAACGCATGGAATACGCCGCCGCCCAGTCCGGTTCAGCCCAACGTCTTTAAGAACAATATCCTGGCCTATGGCGCGATGGGTGTAATGGACCGCCACAACGACACTAACTTTCTCAACGTGATCTTCGAAAACAATGTCTTTTACTACGACAAGAATACCGGCGATGCGAATTCCATTCTGTACGGCTACTGGTACTGCGAAGGAAAAACCGCCTGCACGAGTTATTTCGAATTCAATGACAACATCTACTTCAACAAAGCTGCGAGCGGCGGGCAGCCTGCGCAACCCTTCTTCAAGACTCCGCTGTTCCCGATGAATGGCGGTCAACAGCCGCCAATCACCCCGCTCACCTTCAAGCAATGGCAAGCCCAAGGAGAAGATACCGGCTCGTTGTTTGCCGACCCGCTGTTTGTGAACCCTGCGCCGGGAACCGATAACTTCACTCTCGGCGCGAATTCGCCCGCATACGGCGTGGGATTCGTGAACTTCAATCCCAGCCTGGCAGGGCGGCTGTCCACTGCAACTCTCACCACGCCGGCGAATGCCCCTGGATACCCCACGCAGATCCCGGCGATAACCAGTTTTTGATCTCGAAGAAGGACAAATCAGCGAATCGGGGTGGCCATGCCTGACGCTCATCAAAGCTTTCGTATTCTGGTGGTCGATGACGATGTTCGAATCGCCGACAGTCTTGTCCAGATCCTGACCTCCACCGGACATGAGGCAGTCGCTGCTTACAGTGCCGAAGCTGCCATAAAAATCGCGGAGAAACTGAATCCACACGCTATGGTATCCGACGTCGTAATGGGCCCGGTGAGTGGCATCGAACTGACCAATCATATTCGCGAGCACTATCCTCGTTGCCGAGTCCTGCTGTTCTCTGGGTATGCGTCGACCAAGACTTTCACACAGGCCCTTTTTGCCAAGGGATCCAGCGTTCAATTCTTGCCAAAACCCGTCCATCCGAATCGCATTCTTGAGTTTCTGGCCACCTGCGAGTCAAGCGAAGTTTCCGTTGAGCGGGCCAACGAGCCGCACGAGTTCTGAACCCATGGGAAGAGCATCATCGCGTCTTGGGTTGACATCCGACCCAAACAAGAGCCATACTTGGGTCGAATACCGACCCGAGCGCCATTGCCCGGGGTCGAGAAGGCGGACTCATGTTCGGGCGCAAACGCAGTAGGGAGGATTTTGAAGCCGAGATTCAATCCCATCTTGAACTCGAAGCCGAAGATCTCCACGTCGAAGGCCTGACCAACGAAGAGGCAAAACTAAAGGCTCGCCGCCAGTTTGGCAACGTGCAAGCGGCGCGCGAACGCTTCTACCTCCGCGGGCGCACGGTATGGCTGGAAACGCTGCTGCGCGACTTCCGCTTCGGTTTGCGATCTTTGCGCCAGAGTCCCGGGGTCGCCTTCACGGCAATTGTTACATTGGCTTTGGGAGTGGGCGCGAACACCGCGGTCTTCAGCGTGATGAATGCAGTCCTGCTGCGGTCCTTGCCGGTGGCGGACCCGGGCCGCCTCGTCTATTTGCGGACGACTCAGCCTCCCAAAGGCAGCGGCACCATCGACACAACTGAGACATTCTCCTATCCCGTCTACGATGCACTGCGGAAACAGGGCCGCGGCCTTTCCCCGGTGATCGCATACGTGCCGTTGTCAACCAGCAAGATTGCGGTCAGGTACGAGACACAGCCCGAGGAAGCGGAAGGGGACATGGTCAGCGGCTCGTTCTTCTCCGGGTTGGGAGTGAAGCTCATTCGCGGCCGCGGCTTCAACGAACAGGATGAAACGGATCACGCAACCATAGCCGTGATTAGTTATAACTACTGGACGCGCCGCTTTGCTCGAAGCTCGGACGTTCTGGGCAGGACAATCTATGTGCATGGAGTTCCGGTCACGATCGTGGGCATAACCGGCCAGGGATTTGAAGGGGTGGAAGCAAGCGGCTCAACTGATTTCTGGATTCCGTTGCAAAACCGGGCGGAGTTGAATGCCTGGGGTAATCCTCCCGAGGAAGGCAAGCTATACCAGCAGAATCCAACCTGGTGGTGCATGCGTCTGATCGCGAGACTTGCGCGGGGAGTAACCCGAACGCAGGCCGTGGCCGAGCTGCAGTCTACGTTTCAGGCCGCCGCTTACATGGGAATCCGCAATCCAGACCCCGCCGAACAGCGACCCGTCCTGAGCCTGGTGGATGCGAAGAGCTTTCCCGGTTACGAGGACGAATACGGGAAGCCGCTCAAGGTAATGATGGCCATGGTCGGACTAATTCTCATGATTGCGCTGAGCAATGTTGCGATGTTGCTGATCGCGCGCAACGCAACGCGTCAGCGAGAGTTCTCTGTTCGCCTGGCGCTTGGAGCCGGAAGGCGCGCGCTCTTCCTCCAGTTGTTGACTGAGAGTGCTCTGCTCGTAGTCGCCGGGGGATTGCTCGCTTGGCTTTTCGCGTTGGCATCCACAAGAGCGCTGGGAGCCTGGGCCCACATCGAGTCAAGCCTCGCGCCCGATCGAAGTGTCCTTCTGTTTACGCTTGGCCTGCTGGTACTGGCAGCAATTACCTTCGGCCTCGCGCCGATGCGAATGGTCCTTTCGGCCGGACCCGGTCTGGCGCTCAAAACGTCATCGGCCACTTCCAACACTGATGCCGGGCGGAGCCGCGGCTCCAAAGCCGTGGTCACAATGCAAATGGCGCTGTGCGTTGTACTGCTGGTGGGCGGCGGTCTCCTGGTCAGAACCCTGTTGAATCTGAAAAACACGCCGCTCGGCTTTTCGACCGAAGGACTCGTGGTGTTCGGCGTAAATCCCCGCATCAATTCTTTGCCCGAGGGTGTCGCGTTCTATCGAGATCTGCAGAACCGGCTTCGCGTGCTCCCCGGTATAGAGTCGGTAACGCTCATGGCTGAGCGCATCGGTACCGGGTGGTCGGATAACGGGGACATGAAGGTGGACGGCAAACTACCCGAGGTTCCGAGCGGTGGTTCTCGAACAGTTCGAAGCAACGTGGTAGGACCCGATTTCTTTCGCACGCTCAGGGTGCCCATTTTAGCAGGCCGCGATTTTGCCGACAGCGATACTGCCAATTCGCCGCACGTTGGAATCATCAACGAGCAATTTGCAAACCGGTTCCTGCCCAACGTGAATCCGCTGGGCCATGTCATAAGTCCTGACGGGGTGAATTTCCCGATGACCATCATTGGAGTGGTGAAAGACCACAAATACCGCAGCATCACGGAAGACCCGATTCCCATGGCGTGGTATATGTATGCCCAGATTCCGGTCATCGGGGGTATGCACGCTGAATTGCGCGTCCATGGCGATCCGCTGGCTATTCTGCCTGCCGCTCAAAAAGTGCTGCTATCGATCGATCCTGATCTGCCTCTGATCAGGCCCATGACGCAGCGCGATCAATACGACCAGACGATTTCGCGGCAACTGATGTTTGCGCGGCTGGCGGAGTTCTTTGGGGTGCTGGCGATTGTTTTGGTCGCGACAGGGCTTTACGGGACCATCGCGTATCGGGTCAACACGCGCACCGCCGAAATCGGCGTGCGTATGGCCCTTGGAGCTCGCCGCGGACAGCTGGTCTGGATGGTCCTGAGGGACACTTTTCTACTCACTGCAATTGGCGTCGCGGCAGGCGCGCCGCTGGCCATGATTGTTGGGAGCGGATTGGGCTCTTCTCTTTATGGAGTAAAGCCCCTCGACGGCGTCACCTATCTTCTCGCTGTCCTGGGGTTAGCCATGGTTGCCCTTGCAGCCACGGCAGTGCCCGCGAGGCGTGCCGCCAGCGTCGATCCGTTGAAGGCGCTTCGCGCGGAATAGCCAGCGAGAACTGGCGAGCGCACCGAAAGCGACGCTCGCCATGGGGTATTCGTGGAGATCCTCCACCGATTCTGGCTGATTTGACTCTCGTGCAACCCCAGTTATCGATAGATCTCGGGGATAAAGTTCTGTTCCTGTATAGGGGGTCGAACATAGTTCGACTTGGCTATCGGCGGCAATGGCAGAGGCTTCGGCGTCAGATCTTTGTAATCAAACAGCGAGAGCAGATGGCGAATCACATTCAGCCGCGCGGCCTCTTTGTTCTCGGCGTTCACAACATACCACGGAACCAGCTTGGTGTCCGTCACGGCGAACATTTCGTCCTTGGCGCGCGAATAATCCGCCCAGTGTTTCCGCGATTCGATGTCCATGGGGCTAAGCTTCCAGCGCTTGGTCACGTTCTGCATTCGATCCTGGAAGCGCCTTTCTTGTTCTTCATCGCTAACGGAGAACCAATACTTGATCAGGCGGATCCCCGAACGAACCAGCATGCGCTCGAATTCCGGACAGCTCTGCATGAATTCGTGGTACTGGTCCTCGGTGCAGAAGCCCATTACTCGCTCCACACCGGCGCGGTTATACCAGCTCCGGTCGAACAACAACATCTCCCCCGCCGCCGGCAGATGCGCAACATAGCGTTGGAAGTACCACTGTGTCTGCTCTCGCTCCGTTGGAGTCGTTAGAGCAACGACTCGGCACACGCGTGGGTTCAGGCACTCCGTGACGCGCTTGATGGCGCCGCCCTTCCCCGCTGCATCTCGGCCTTCAAACAAAACCACCACGCGCATCTTCTCGTGGCGGACCCACTCCTGCAGCTTCACCAGTTCCATTTGCAGCCGGCGAAGTTCGCGATCATACTTGCAGTCTTCTCCGATGTGCAGAACCGTTCCGTTCCCTCGCAGGTGTTTGTGCGATTTCCCCTGATCCTTTTCGACTGCGAGCGCCCCTCTGTGCTCGATTGCCGCCTTGTTTTTTGACTGCTTATCTTTCATGGACCTTCCTCCGGGCAGCGTCTGGCTCAGACTTATCCGGTCAGAGGTGCTCTTCATCTTCGGGTGATTGGACCCAATTCTACTCTCTGCGTCGATCATTGCAGACCGTCTCATGATGATTCGAGGCTGCATTTACCAATTTGGGCGCGATTTGCTGCATTTAGAGGGCCCGTTCCCGCTCTGGAACCCACTCGTTGCGGCCGCGTGTTGGGGCGCCGCGATCAGAAATGATGTGAACATGGATGAAACGTAAGCGTCATTTTCTGGCCGTCTTGACGAAGAGTCGATTCCGTGTGGGATAGGACCGCATGTGTCCACGATCGCTGCAAGTGGACACAACCGGTCGGAGAAGATGTGTGGGGTCAGCTCTGGGGAGTTTTCACTTCGTCCACGTATACGTCATCTATAGTGGCGCTGGCGATGGCCAGGTCGAGTCGGGCGAGTAGCTGCTTGAAGGTTTCGTCTTTACGTCGACGAAGCATGGCCAGGGTCTGACGTCCTTCTGCGGCGATGGCCACGGCTCCGACAGGTTCCATATGGCCGATGACGATCTGACCACGTTCCGTGAACGCGGAGATGTTGGGGTAGTTGGAGATCGGCCGCAGGGAGTTTTCGTACTCGGGAAGATCTATGCAGCTTGCTGTAGTGTGGGGCCGAGTTTTCCGGCGATCTTCCATGGCAGCAACTCCTCGATGTGTTTAATCGGGTGCTCGCCGATCCGGGAGAGCACTATCGCAGATAAGCCTCAGGGTCCAGGCCGTTCAAGCGCGCCGTTCCAATCAGACTATAAAGGATGGCGGCCCGCCGCCCTCCGGCATCCGAACCAGCGAAAAAATAATTCCGTCTGCCAATCGCCACTGGCCTCAGCGCTCGCTCGGCGATCATGTTATCAATTTCGATGCGGCCATCGTCGAGATAGCGTGCCAGAGCATCCCAGAGGCCGAGAGCATAGTGAATGGCAGCGGCAGTTTCGGACTTCGGTGCCAGTTGGGTGAGAGCTTGTTCCATCCATCGTCGCATGTCGTCGAATAATGGCCTGGCCCGCGCCGACCGAACATCGCGGCGTTCGTCGGCCGATTTTCCCCTGATTCCCTTTTCGATCCGGTAAAGGGCGCGGATGCGCTCCACGGCTTCGGTAGCGATCGGCGACTGGTGCGCCTTCATCAGATCAAAGAATTTGCGTCTTATGTGAGCCATGCACGGGGCTTCCTGAATCGCTCCACTCTGATACAGCTTATTAAAGCCGGCGAATGCGTCGGCTTGAAGGATGCCCTCGAACTTGGCCAGGTGGCGCTGAGGATGTTCACCCTTGCGATCCGGCGAGTATGCGAACCACACGGCAGGCGCTCGGTTGTCGCCGGCAGGCCGGTTGTCGCGGACATAGGTCCAGAAGCGGCCGGTTTTCGTCTTGCCTGTTCCTGGCGCAAGCACCGGCAGAGGAGTATCGTCCCCATGCAGCTTCTCGGTATCCAGCACGTAGCGGCGCAGAACCTCGGCCACCGGCTCGAGCAGCGCCGCAGCCTCGCCTACCCAGCGGGCAAGGATGGAGCGATCCAGGTCAACTCCTTCACGCGCGAAAATCTGCGACTGACGATGCAACGGGGTGTGGTCACAATATTTTGCCGTGATCACATGTGCCAGCAAGCCGGGTCCGGGAAGCCCGCGATCGAGAACGCGTTCAGGAGCCGGTGCCCGCACCACCGTGGAGCACTTCCTGCAGCTCATCTTGGGACGCACATGACGGATCACGAAGAAGCTGGCCGGTATGTACTCGAGCATCTCCGATACATCTTCGCTGAACTTGCGCAGCTCTCCGTTGCAGCAGGGGCATGTGGTGTGCTCGGGAAAATGAGTTCTGACTTCGCGTGGCAAGTGCGGAGGAAGAGCGCGGCTCTTGCGGGGAGGGCGAGTAGTCTTGTCCTCACTCGCCCGCGGCGGCACCTGCACAACCGGCTGGGCCTCGATCACGGTTCCGCTCAAGCTCAGCATCAGTTGGTCCGCGTTGATCGCCGCCTTTTCAGACTTGGGACCAAAGTGCTGGCGCTGCAGCTTGGCAACCATCAATTCCAAATGCTCGATCCGGTTCATCTGCGCGAGCACCAGCTTGCTCAACGCCGGCGCGCCCATCTTCTCTAACTCGCTCTGACGGGCGTGCACGCAGACCATGAGCGCAGTATGTCATGACCATCGCTGCAGCACTGATGAAATCAGCATGGGCGTCAACGATTAGTTATCGCTGAATCTTATACTGCCATGCGTGGCTGCCAGGTGCGATCCGGCTGCCTCCAATCGATGCCCTCGCATAACATCGAAAGCTGTGCACGCGTCAGCGACACTGTCCCGCTAGTTGCCTGCGGCCATACAAACTTGCCGCGGTCAGGGCGCTTTTGGAGAAGACAAACTCCATCGCCGTCGTGCCAAAGAATTTTAATGAGGTCACCTCGCCGGCCGCGAAAAAGAAAAACTTGGCCAGACAAAGGACTCTTATCCAGCGCGCTCTGCACCAGGCCGCTCAGGCTGGTATAGCCGCGACGCAGATCCGTGACTCCAGCCACCAGCCAGATCTGGGTGTTGGCAGGGATCATCTGCGCAAGCTCTCCACCACAGCCCGAACGATATCGGCGTCTACGACACCTTCCACGCTGACCAGCGTGCGGCCCGGAAACTCGATGTTGATCGTCACTCCGGACGCAGGGCTCGTGGCCGCTTCCGGCTCTGTCTCTGCCGGTTGCTCGTCGCTCACCGATACGGCAACAGTCGCACCCGATGTTCAGCGCCGCCCTCGTTGCCCAACTGCCCAGCTCGATAAAGCTTCCTCCAGTAGAAGACTTGGTTCGCGTTTACACCATGTTCCCGCGCCACCATAGCTACCGACAAAGTTGACGACAATGTCTGCTCGACAATCTGCCGTTTCTCTTGCGCCGTCCAGTAGCGCCTCCGGGCCTCACCAGCGTCCAAACCAGCACCCATCCAAGCCCCTCCGCGGAACAACAGCTACCGCGTTCAAGCTTGACTCCTTACCAGGCCTCCTACAAGGCGGCCAGAAAATGACGCTTACGATGAAACCGCGGCATCGAATCGCGCATGACGAGATTGGACGACTTGACCGACTGCTATAAGCCGCTCCAAACGAGATGATCGATGCAGTCGGTGGCACCGAAAGCATTCAACCCTCGAGACTAGAGGGCGAGGCCTTGGCAAGAGTTAACGAATTCTATCTCGATGAGGATTGCAGAATATGCAGAAGGCGGACTCGATTGGTGGCCCAGTATGGAAACACTTCACGCGCAAGACCTATCTCGCAATAGAGGATGAAATCGATCCAGGCGCCGGCAAGGCCGCGATCTGGTCCATTGGCAGTTCCAGCGAAAACAGCGAAGCATCTCCCTGGCTGGCATGCACCCAGATCCCATGGAATGCATCGTGTACTTCCGGGTGCAGCGCCAAGATCGACGTCATTACGTCCATTACCTGCTTGCGCGCGGATGGAGGATCGCGTAACTGGTCCGCTTGCGCAGGACTCGGAATGTAGTTAACCTCAAGGTCGAGAGAACCCAAGGCCGAGCTCGTGTCGATCCCCGTCACCTGGTAAGTTGAGCCATTTGCACTGATTATCAGTGGTTTCGCGCCGGGAAGGTTGTCAGGACGTACCTGGTCGGTCTCATGCTGAAGCTTCTGAAGATTGACGCTCGTCAGGAAATCGACCGGCTCCAGCAAGTTGGCAGCCAGGTGATAGTAAAACCATGCATCCCAGTTCATCTTTTTCTGTGCGAAAGCCCGCGCCGACGTCCAATACCATATCCCATTGTGCCCCGCATCCAGCATCGGTCTCGCGAAAAAACCGGCCAGCATCCAACGATTTTCTGCGCTCTTCGACAGGACCAGCGAAATCTGCTGCGGTTGGGGTACTCCCGTCGCGTGAGCCAACGCCAGTGCATAGGTTCCGGGAGGCAGCCCGTTAAAGTTCATCACCACCACCGGAGTCCCACAAAAGAACTCTGTTCGAGCATTGCCTGCAGGTTCAGTTGACGCATCGAGGAAATAAAGATTGTTGATGATGATAGTGGACTGTTGAACCAGCGGCTTCAGGGTTTGAACAGATGCAGCAATTCCGCCAAAATCAGCGGCTACCTGGGCTATCGTATTCGTCTGAAGATTCTGAACGTCACCGCTTTGCACCGCGCGAATCAGGGACCGTGCAGCAATAGAAAGTGCATCCCGATCGACTGCGTTCATTTGCGATTCTGTCTTGCAAGATGCACCGAACGCAGCCTGGATCAACAGGCCGCTGGCGCAGGCAAGAACCAACTCCCGTAGCGCCCGGTTCGAGTCTACGCGTCTCATCATTATGGTCGAGCCTCGATACCGTGGTTTTGCCGGCATTAGAACATCGCCGCCGGCTCTGAATCATTAGATGCAGAAGGTCGCGTGCGGCGAACCTGACTTCACTAGTCGAAAATCGCTCACGCATTGTGAACGGGAAATCTACTGCCCCTCGACCGCCCACTTGTCAGGTGGGTAATCGACGACTTCATACGAAAGTTCCCTCACAGCGTGTCTGATCACTTCTGCTTCGACTTCCCTGACATGCATGGCGCGAATAACGGTTAGACTTCCCACTAAATAGGCTAGTTTCAAGTACGCTTCTCGATTCGTCCGGACAAATTTGAGAGGGTACTCAGGCTTCCGCGCCCGGGCCTGCACAGGATCAGCATCGAGCAGGTAACTGACATCCGGTCGGGGAACAAAAGACATGATCATTCGTACATATCCGCGAATGATAGGATTTCCCAAATTCAAGTTCGCGAGTTCGTCGTACGTGTATCGATCGAAGATCACAAGGTCATAGCCGCATCGCAGGGTTTTGTTTACAGCAAGCCTGGTCGATACCGCGTCCACAAAGTATAAAAACAGGCGTACGCAGGTCATGATTCCCGACTGCACGTTTTTGTCCCGGCGATGGATCGGCTCGGATGGGGTGCCGATCCCATTATCGCCCTTGAAGATCTTGTGCCCTGAGGTCTCGCGGATCTCTTTCAATCGCGCAATGTCATCCCAGAATCGCACGACGTGCACCCGCAGACCCTCTTGCGTAAGGTGCCTCGCCAGGCCCTCGATTTGTGTACTCTTCCCGGCGCCGTCAATCCCGGAAAAACTCACAAAGACTGTACGACGGCCCCCTCCTCGTTTATCCATTCTCTTGCTCCCTGTGTTTCTGTTACTCACGCGACACTAAGGTCGGCTCGGACTGCCGTGAGAAAGAGCCGCCACTGATCCGACTGCAATCCCCGCACCGACAATAATTCCGACGCTGATAAAGATCGTGCGTACGCGGCGCTGTTTAGCCGGCGCGATCGCCGCGCCCGCGGGTCTCGATGCGGCGATACCCATAGTTCGTTCGTAGGGTGCCGCCGCAGTCCCGACCGGCTTGCGAGCATCGGTCTGCGGGTCTGCAGCCCCGGGTTGTTGCGCAGCAGCTTGCTGCGTTTGATCGGACGACTGCGTCGTCGCCGGCGCAGGATTATCCGGGAGTGCACTTTCTGAAACAGTAGCCGCACTCAAGGCGTTTGCGTCCTGTGAAGCCTGTTGCGCCAACGCGGCACCGCTTTCGCTGGTAAAAATTGCCAACACCAGTGCCAGCCATACGGCAAGTTGCCTTTGGAGCCATTGATTTGAGGATCTCATCCAACCTCCAGACCCTTGGGTTGTTCAGTTTTCCGCATTCACGCGGCAGACTCAGAAAGTTCGTCCGAACCACCGTCGCCAGATCCATAAAGCACACGCTCAAAATGAGGTCGAAAAAAGCTGTTTACTGCCTCAGTCTCCGAATCATAAATTTCAAACAGCTGCACAACGCCTGTCATTTCCAAGACCTTCCGCGCCGAGGGTGAAACCGCCGCCAGCTTTACATCACCGTCGCGCTTCATGGCTTCCTCGAGGCAGCAAAGAAGCATGTGAATCGCAAATCTGTCCATGTCTTGGACCCTCGAACAATCCAGAACGATGCACGGGCGGTCAATGTTCATTTGGCATTCCAGTTCCATGAAGAACAACCGCCCACGCCCCATGTCCACCGACTCCGGTAATTGCGTTACGCTCACCGTGCATGGCCGAAATCTCATTTCTATGGTCCGCCTGAGTCAGGTTCCTTACATTTCATTTCATTGCGTGCCGTACAATTTCCCATTCTCAACAACGAGTGTTGCCCGATCGCAACCACGATTCAGCCTGTGCTCTGCAGGAGCCGCGCAAGTTCCGCCTCGGGATCGCGAACGACGTGCGTCAACACATTTCTCCCGTAACGGAGGAGGGTCATGAAGTTCGTGTTGTACCAGCAGCATTCCGACATTCGCGGCGATAGTCCACAAATGAATCGCAGCTTGTGCAGTCGATGCGGCGACTCCAGCAATGCAGACACCAGCCGATGATTTCCGTCTAGAACCGTCAACGGCTCGCTCTTGTTCAGTCCGATTAGAATGACCGCTCCCGAGCCCGAATGGTCATCCAGGAGCTTTTTGCGAATAGCTGAGATCTTGGCCAGAAATAGGCTGTCGACCGTATCCTGGCGGGTGCGCATTCCCAACAGGATCTCCGTGACCGAGAAGTTGCTGCGGCCCAGCTTCCGCCATTGTGCGCGCGGAAACACCCTGATTTGACCGAGATCAGACTTGTGCACTTCCATTTCGAACCAGTCGGTATCGGAAGGAATCTCCTTCCACAGTGCACGGTGGCGAAGAAAAAGGAGAGCGCGGCGCTTGGCATTTTCGCCTTCATTGTAAATATTGGGCTTGCTCACGATCTCGCCCAGGGATTGCTGGTATTCCCGAAACTCTTGACGGTGAAATTCGCTCTGCAGGAATTCAGCAATCACCTCATCCTCCGGAATTCGCCGAATCAGGCGCACTGGACGGCAAACTCCACTTCGCATGAGATCCTTCGGATCAGTGAGCGAATTGATGAGAAATGGGAGAGCCACAAGAACGAAGAGCAACAACATCAGCACCAGTTGCACCAGGACGACGTCCCGCAGCGAAGAGTGAAACTGGCAGATGGCGCCTATAAGAACTCCGCTGAACGCAAGCTGCACCCAGCTGGTGTTTGCAATCTTGTAGGACATCTCGAAGGTGATGATGACCGCCGCGAGTGAATATACAACCGTGGCGATAGCATAGAAGGTCATCAAGTAGGGAACGTTGTACCTTCCGGCAATTTCAAATCCGGTCCCGAACAAGCGTGTCCAGATCCCCGCGGGAGCGATGAAAAGAACCAGCACAATGGCCGCGCCTGATGCAAGAACCATCAGGAGCGACGTTGCGATTACGCCCAGGTCACGTCGTTCTTCTTCGCGGGTCCCAGCTACCAGCGGAAACGTGGAGTTCACCACGGCCTGGGAAAAAGTGAAGATCACCCGTCCCACCATGGCCACAGCTGCATACAACCCAGCCTCGTGCGCCGGGAAAAAGTGATTCACGAGGACTATGCCGCAATTGTTGATCAACAACTGGCCTGAGAAGACATTGAAGGCCTGCATCATCTCCCGCATCACGTATGACTGACGCAGCGGGTTGGGAGCACATCCCGCAAGCCGTGGAAGGATGACAAGATAAGAGATCGCAATTGCCGCGGAATTGGCTTCAATCACGCCGCGAACACCCAGGCCAGCAAAAACCATCGCCATCGACCCGCCAAGACGAACTGCCCCCTCGAGCACCATGTTCGTCGCGAGCCCGCGAAAGCCGTAGGTGCCTTGGATATATCCGCGTCTGCACCCCAGAGGAATGTAGAATCCAGCGCCAATCGCAATAATCGCGATCAAATCGGAACCCGGCAAATTCAGGTATTCAGAGATCGCCTGCTGGAATGCGAACAACAGCAGAGCGATCAGAACGCCGCAGCCCCAGGCGGTGCGATGGAATGCGCGGTACACCGCGCTTTTTCCTTCGGGCGAGCTCTGCTGCGCAACCACTTTCGCCGAGATGATTTGAAAAGAAAGCGTGACGGCGGAAAGAAGAGTGAGTAACGTATAAACGACCGTCGCATGTCCGAAACCAACGGGCCCAAGAAATCGGGCGATCGCAACGTTATAGACCAGATTGATGGCCGAAGTCATCCCCGAGCCGGAAAGCAGGACGATGCTTCCGGAAAGAATGCGAGCCTGAAGCGATCGCGTATTTTGCGCCAGACTATTCACGAACGATAAAAACTCCAGTCATCGCAGGAGATGGGATTGCAACTGATTCCGCGGAATTTATAGTCTCGCTAACAATCATTCCGATGCCATTGATGAACCTCAGGCTGCTCCGCAGTGCGGTATGGCACCAATGTTCATATAGTGACAACCCTAAGTGTTCGCGATAGCTTCTAATCTTTCACCTATGCTTATGCGCGGTGTCGCTTCTCTTTTGTCTCTGCTCTTGCTGCCCCACGGATGTTCCGGACCAGGATCGAGCCAGCCGATGCCCCTAAAATACAAGGCCAAAGGAAAGTCGCCCCAGGTGATCGCCCTCTACGAGGCGTGGTTCGGACATCCCAAGCACATGAACGTTGGCTACTCTTCCCAGGACCCGGCCCAGATCGCTTCCCAGGTCGTCCAAGCCAAAGCACAAGGCATCACCGCATTTGTCGTCGACTGGTACGGCGATCGAGAGCCCTTCATCGACAAGAGCTATGCAGTAATGCAGGCCACAGCAGCCAAGAAGGACTTCCAGGTGGCCATGATGTACGACGAAACCGACCAGGAAGATGGCGCCACCGATGAAGCCATAGCCGACTTCACCATGTTTCGTGACACATACCTCTCTCCCAAGTCGCCCGGACTCCATGCCTATCTCAACTACCAAGGCAGGCCCGTAATTTTTATCTTCCCCAAGGGCGGGCATACGGACTGGAGCAAAGTCCGCGCCTCGGTTAACAAATGGCCAACGCCTCCCTTTCTGGTTTTTGAAAACCTACCCGGCCAATATCCCGATGCCTTCGATGGCTATTATGCGTGGGTAAACCCTGGAGATAAAGGCTGGGCGTCCGATGGCAGTAACTGGGGCGAACAATATCTCGATAGCTTCTATCGCACCATGCAGGCAAAATACTCCGACAAAATCATCGTGGGCGGCGCATGGGCCGGATTTGACGACAGCAAGGCACCCTGGGGACTCAATCGTCACATTTCAACGCGTTGCGGCCAGACATTTACCGATACATTCAACTTCTGGCGCAAGGACTTTCCGGCCGATGACCCTCCTCCTTTCGTGATGCTCGAGACCTGGAACGATCATGAAGAGGGAACTGCCATCGAAGGTGGAATCCCACGTTGCGATTCACCGCAGCCGGAGCATTCTACCAACCAGGTACCGCAATCCCCTGCCTCCGGCCAGCCTGGTAAATCCTAACTACTCGGTTACGCAGCTTCGGTCACTTCATCCTCGCCGCGATGGTTGCCGCCCTGCACCGCCACCATTCCCACAGGTACTGAAGTGCGGAGCGGCGAAGCATAGACTCTATTGATGATCGAAAGCGGCCGGCTCCGCACTTCATCGTAAACACGTCCGATATACTCGCCGAGCACGCCCAGGCACAACAGCAGCAGGCCCCCAACGAAGAACACCGCGGCCGCTACGCCGAGTGCAGCAATTTCCACAATGTTTTTCGGCAGCAGCATCGAAACAGCCAGAAATGCAGCGACGAAAGTAGTAACCATGAAAAGGGCAAAGCTAAGGCGCAGAGGTTTGTAGCTGAAACTTGTGATCGCATCCATTGCGTACTTGATACGGCTAAAGAGCGATAACTTGCCATCTCCACCGGCACGATCATGGCGATCGTAGTAAACGATGGCGTTCTTGTAGCCCACCCATGCACGCAGGCCGGGCAAATAGCGGTTGCGTTCTCCCATTGCATTTACTGAATCGACCGCCCTGCGATCCATCAGGCTGAAGATTCCTGCGTTCAGCGGAATAGGATAGTCAGACAGAGTCCCAAGAACACGATAGAACAGAGGAAACAGCGCGGCGAGTAACCTGCGGCTTTCCTGCCGGGTGCGACGCACCGCAACTACCACTTCAGCGCCATCGCGCCATGACTTGATAAGTTGGGGTAAAACCTCAGGCGGATCTTGAAAATCACCGTCCATCAGAATAACCGCGCGGCCACGTGCCGTTTGGAGGCCCGCTGCGATTGCACCCATATGTCCCCAGTTGCGGGATAACTCGACTACAACAACATGTGAATCTACTGTTTGCAGTTCCCTCAACAGATCTAGAGAAGAATCAGTGGAGCCGTCGTTGACGTACACAATTTCCCAGTCACCCACGTGTTCCAGCGCATTGGCAACAGCTTCATGAAAACGCAAGATGAGTTCTTCTTCGTTGTAGATGGGTACGACAACCGATACCATATCGTCATCTCCTTCAATTCTTCTCTATTCATTTCTCGTTCTCTTTCTCTTCCTCTTTCTCGTCAGCCCTTTTTCCCGTAACAGCAAAGGCATCGTTCCGAGAGCCACGGACCCGTCACTCGAACTGAGCCTGAAACACTCGCACTCGCCATCGCACTTCGGCTGGCGTAAGAACCACGATGTAGCGAGCGCGAACTTGCTGGGTCGTCTGCACCTTCTCATGGTCGAGAACCTGCACATCGTATTGAACATCGTCCGTCAATTCGATGGACAGTCCCTCGGGCGAATAGAAAACGATTTGTATATCATGAGATTTATCTTGATAGCGGGTATGAATACCGAGTGCAGTTTGTTGCTCGATTCCGTCGGCGAGCTTGTCACGAGCGGCTCCTATAAAATCCCGATCCAGAAGTCCTGCATCGTTCTTGTCGAGTGCGGTTCCGACTGTTTTCCATGCCTGCAAATAATCTCGGACTACCGCTGCCTGCGTTTGTTCCTGAAGCTGTCGTGGGCCCTGAAAGTGCGTAGACTCGACGCGTACGTCTGCTTGACCCGCACAGAAGGCGGAGCCCACAGCAATAACCGAATATACCAGCAGGCGTCTCGGCACGGTCACTTCTCCAAATGAATTTCATTCCCAAGCACGACGCCGCTGGCAACGGAAATCCTCGCACCGGGACGGGACGGCATCTTCACTTCCGCAATTCCGCGCTTGATTGGAACGTCTGCGGTAGATTCGCCGCCATTGTAGCTTTCTATAAACGTCACGATGGTCCCATCCGGAACAACATTGCCGCTGCAATCGCGTACGGGATCGGTCTGTAGCTGAATCTGCTGCCCGGCCGGATGAGCGCTAATCTTGAGACCGCATGGATCACCGGGCACCTGCCCGATAACCCGCGTACTTGAGACATCGCCAATCCTGACGACGAACTTATCCATACCCTGCTGCGCGGTGGAATCCATTTCTGTCCATGCCGCGCCTGACCGTGTTTCGACTGTCTTACTCTGCGTAGTGCCCTTAGGCGTCGATAGTTCAAACGACACCGGAGTCGGAACGGTGATAAGATTCTTGTATGGGTCGAACACGTACGCCGCACCTGTGATTCCACCGTGCATTCCCACGGGAAGCCGCGAAGGACGAGCAAGAAATGTTACATCTGCAGTTTTGTTCGCAGGCACAACATCGAACGATCCGCTTTCTGGTGGTGACGACTCCCGCACAAGGACAGTCAGATAGTGACCTGCGCAGTATAGGGTCGCGAGTGGAAAATTAATCGCGGCGCCCAGCTGGACGTCGCGCTTCAGCACCTGGCCGAGACCAACGATATACAGCGTCCCCTTACCTGTGCCGCTGCTCGGGATCGAGAAAGCGCTACCCGCCTCGACTGTCTTTGGCAAACTGAGGCTCGCACTGTGACCGGAAGCGAAAGGGGCCACAACTATCAGGCTGCCGATTAGAAGTTTCCAGTTATGCCTCATCCGCGCGCCACTCCGGAGACGTAAGTCGCGACCACGGTGCGCTCGGTGCTTACCTTGCGGGCCAGGTCTTCGGGGATGCGGATGTCAAACGGAACCGGGGTTTGCGGCAGTAACGCACGGTCGATGTATTGATCCGCCACCCACACCACGTTGCCGCTCTTGTCATAAAACGTTCCAAGCACGTGTGCGACATTGACGATCTGACCGCTTTGGTTTGTCAACTGTCCGCTCACGGAAGCGTCCGGCGCCGGACTCAGATGCTCGTCCTCGATCTCGATTACCGGGTCAGCTGAAGCGGATATCAAGTTCGAGAATGGAGTCATCCGAATGCTGCCGACGTCACCCAGCGACACATTGGGAAAGGTGATAAGGAACGGTGTGACTTGCTTTGGCAACAAAAGGTGCGAAATCTTATCGAAGCTGCCCTCGGTTGCGATCGGCGACTGATCCTTCTTTGAAATAAGCGTCGCATTCACCGCAACCGCTGCAGGCACAACATCTTCGTTCAATAGCTCCCCTAGGATGACTACTCCGTCGGCGCGCTCTACGGGATGCATATCCACAATGCGCACATGCGGCGTTTCCACATCTTGCGCGGCCCAATCATCGCCCGCACCACGATAGATCACATCCCAGCGCAGATAGTTGACCGGAATCACCTGCGGCGGCAGCACGGGCTGCTTCTCAATCGGCCAGACTGGCTGCCACATGTCTCCGTTCTGCACGACTCGAAGATCGCGGGTGCTGGGGGAGTCGCCCACAACAGTAGACCAATACAACTTCAATTGAACCTCTGCATCCGACGAGGACGCTCGCAGAGGACGAATATCGTATTTGTCCACCGTGGCATAAGTGCGAAGGTTCGGATAGAAGCCCATCAGATCGTACAAAAACTGTTGCTCGCTGAATTGAGCTTTGTTCGCCAGACTGTCATATGCCTTCTGCCACGCACCCTGCCGCAGTTCTTCTCCGAGATTTCGCACCGCGGCCTCCGGCGTCGACGCCGATTGCAAAAAACCCTCCGTACCGGCATACACGGCCGCCGACTTGCTAGGCCACAGGGTTCCGACCGCAATCAGTAGCACCGTTGCCCCACCGAGAAGAACCGCAAGGAATCGCCCTTTGTTCACGACGCCAACCTCCCCGGTACCAGATCTTCATTCGCCGCGTACGGCACATCGGCACGAACCCCGTACCGCCTGCGTTGCGGAATCATGAGAAGCACAATGGCCAGAATACTGCTGCCGAAGGGAAGCGTACCCCACATCAATCCATGCCAGTGCGGCGGCATTTGAGGCGCATTGACCGGAGTGGCCGGTGGAACTCCGTCTTTACTCCAGACGGCGATGGTCTTATCTTCCAGATTGTCGACAGGCCGCCAGCCCGCGAACGAGAGAAGCGGATCGTAGTATGAGTCGCGAACGATGACCCACTTGAGACCGTAATGATCGGCGTGCCGGAGAATCGCCCGCAAGGCGTCGATGCCGTTTTTGCCGAAGTACTTTGAACTTGTCAGTGCCCCTGCGCCGTGACTCGTCAACTCCGGCAGCATGCGCCCGGAATTCCATTCGCCGTCTACGCTGGTGGCGTCGGTCAATACTGCAAGACGCGAGATCTTGTTGCCAAATCCGAGAGTGACATAACTGTACTTGTCGTGACCGTCGCGATTCAGCCACGAAGCCACCGAATTCACCTGAAAATCCTCTGCGTCCGCTGGCCGGTAGGTCGCCCAAGCGACTGCCAGAGCACATGTCAATGCCGCTGCCGCCGTCAAACCCACAACGGCGGGCTTCCGATAACAATCGATCAGTTCCGCAGCTAAAAGGCCGACAAACGGCAGCGCCAGGAGGGTCGCCCAATAGCTAAAGCGCTCCATCGTCAATACTTCGAACGCTCGCCCCAAGACGAGAGGGCCAACTGGAGTGGTACCGCCAAGTCCGAGAAGGAAGGCAACCCAGAATCCAAGCAGCAGCGGACGCAGACGCGCAACCGCCGAACCGCGGATAAAAATGAAAGGTAGGGCAAGAACCAACGCCCCGTACGGAATCACGAAGTAGTTTAGTCCCCACTGCGGGCTGAGCAGGTAATTGGCGCGGCTGGGGTGCGGAATTGGAGTCTGTGTCACCGGATACTTGATAAGTGCGGACCAGAAAGGCAGCAATACAACTGCAATCGCCGCGCCTACGATGACCGTAATTGCGACCGTACGAACCACGACCGCCGACGCCGAAGCTCGTTCGCCTTCGCGATCGTCGATAAAAGCCAGAGCGAGAATCGGAACCGCGAAGAAGATCGACCCGAAAAGCAGTGTAGCGTGGTGAGCAGCTGCCGCGGCGGCAAACAAGACTGTGGCTTTGACGAAGGACCGCCAACTGCCAAATCGAATCCATTCAAACAGGAATGGCAGCGCATTCAGGTAAATCGGCGCGGCTGAAGTAGTGCCCAATTGCCCTGCCGAATAGATCAGGAAACTTTCCGATCCCAGGAAGACGCTCGCGAGCGCGGCGAACGATGCGGCTCGGGCGCCGACCCACAATAACGAAAATCGATAGACGCCGACGGCTAGCAACAATATCGCCGCAAACTGAACTGCCATATACGCCAGGTCGAGACCCAGAACGTGCGATACCACTGCCACCCATTGCTGGGGCAGCGGCGGATATGTCGTCTGTGAGAATCCGGCATACCACTTCGGATTCCATGGGTCAAACCAGTGATGCACGTAATGAGAAGCAAAAAAGATATGAAAATTCGTGTCGTAGGACTTCAGCGGTAACTTCATCAGCAAGAGCGGCAGATGAATCACCACGGCCGCCATCATGATGAGCGTGATGGGGATGGGCCGTGAGGAAGGCGCAAACGATTCACTTCTCTGCACAGTTGCCTCTCGGGGAAGACAAGTAGAATGCGAAACAGTTCAAAATAGTTTCTTCAAAATCGATGGCGTCTTCGAACAGCGCCTGCGGGCAGCGAACTGCAAATATCAGAAAAACCGAAAGTTCGCCGCGCACCGTTTTCGATTCGATAATCTCTGGCACGGTTGCTTAATGGTGCAGCTTTCAGACACCAGCATGAACCTCAGATAAATCGCACATGAACCGCAGATGAACGCACTTTGAATCCATCGTCCAACCAACACAAATGTGCGTTTGAGAATCGAAGAGCTTATTGGAATTTTCCAGCGTTTGGTGAACTACTTGATCGTTAAGTCCTTCAACATTGGGTGTGTTGTTGTGTTCATTGTGCTTACGTGTGTTTCAGGTGCACAGACGTATCAGGTGGGACCCGACGGCTCAACCCAAGCGCCCGATCAGAAGCAGGACCAGAAGAAGCAAACGCAGTCGCTCGGTTGGGGATCGAACATTCAGAATGCGAGACTTGCCCGCGCTGCGGAGCAAGCTCTTCAGCGCGGCGATCATTCCATGGCTCTTGACTATGCCCAAAGGGCAACGCAGGCCGCGCCGAACGATCCGCAGCTTTGGTTTCTTCTTGGATACGCCGCGCGGTTGAATGGTAAAAACCAGGAATCCATCGATGCCTACAATCACGGCCTCCAACTCAGCCCCAATTCGCTCGACGGACTTTCGGGTCTTGCGCAAACGTACAGCGTGAAGGGCAACAATGAACAGGCGGAACGCTTGCTGAAGCAGGTACTTGCGGCAGACCCGCGCCGCAGCAACGAAGCGCTGGTGCTTGGTGACATGTACATGCGGGCTGCGGATTACAACTCTGCTCTCGACGCTCTGAGTCGCGCGGAACATGCACACCCTGATGCGCGCCCGGAATTGTTAATGGGCATCTGCTATGAGCGTTTGAAGCGCATGGACATGGCAAATCGCTACTTTGATTTGGCCAAGCGCCATGCGCCTGACAACCCAGAAGTTCAGCGCTCAATGGCTGGTTACTTCCGTGAGGTCGGAAAATACGACGATGCTATTAGCGCTTTGAAATCCATCCGCAATCCGAAGGCCGACGTCATCGCTGAGCTCGCGTTCACCTACCATCTCGACGGCAAGCCGAACGACTCAGCCAGACTGTATGCACAGGCTGCCAACGCAGTGCCGAAAGACTTGGCCCTGCAGCTCTCCGCCGCCCAGGCCGAGATCGGCTCCGGCTCGATCAATGAAGCAAATTCTTTCCTTCAGCGCGCCGCTGTAATCGACCCGAACTACTATCGGCTTCACGGGATTCGCGGTGAGATCTCCCGCATGCGAGAGCAGGTGCCGGGCGCAATCAAAGAATACGAAGCCGCACTGGCAAGCCTGCCTGCCGAACCATCCGAGGGGCCGCTCTACGGAATTCAACTGCACATGGACCTCATGGATCTCTACAAGAGTAATCGTAACCAGGGTGCAGCGGACCAGCAGTTGAAAACAGCGGAGGATGAAATCGGCCGGTTGAACGAACAAGGCCCCAACCGTGCGCCATTCCTGCGACTCAGAGCCTTGGTCAGGATGTGTGGCGGAGACCTTGATGGTGCGTTCCAGGACATCAAAGAGGCTCTCGCCGTGAATGCACATGATCCCAACGGCCTTCAGTTGAACGGCGACATTTTGATGAAGCTCGGCCGAACGGAAGACGCGATCGATGTGTACAAGCGAATCCTTGCAATGGACGCAAATAATCGTTTTGCACTCATCTCTCTCGGTTATGCATCCCGCGCTGCGGGACGGGATCAGGCCGCGGAAAAATACTTTCAACGCCTTACCCAGGCTGATCCTTCGCTGTATATTCCCTACCTCGCGCTGGGCGATCTTTACACCGCACGCCGGGAGTTCAAGCAGGCTCAAACTTCCTACGAGAAGGGCTATGCGCTGGCTTCGCAAAATGCGTTGATCATTGCAGGAGGAATGAATGCGGCGATCGAAGCTCACGATCTGAAATTGGCGTCGACCTGGTCAAGCCGTACTTCGAACGAAATGCTCGATGAACCTCAGATCCTCCGAGAGAAAGAACGCTACCTCAGCTTCAAAGGCGACTACACGCAATCGGCCGAAGTCGCCCAGCAGGCCATCAAGGCTTTGCCCCAAGACCGAGATGTGGTGGTCTATCTTGGCTATGACCTGCTTCATCTTGAAAAATGGGATGAGCTCTTGGCGCTGACTCGAAAGTACGTTGATGCTCTTCCGAAAGAGCCGGACATTCCGCTCCTCGCCGGCTATGTGCACAAGCACCTCGGACAGGCAGAAGAAGCCCGCCAGGATTTCACCGAGGCCCTCAAGCGCGATCCGGAAGTTGTGACCGCATACGTGAATCGCGGATACATGCTGAACGACCTTCGCCGTCCTCAGGAGGCCGCCGCGGACTTCGAATCGGCGCTCAAGCGTGATCCCAATGATGGCGAAGCCCATCTTGGCCTGGCCTACGCCGATCTTGATTTGCATAAACCGGAAGGTGCGCTCAAGCAGGTGGAATTGGCCGAGCGCGCGATGGGCGATTCGAAAAACATCCACGTGATTCGCGCAACTGCTTATGGACGGCAGGACATGCTCGCAAAAGCGGCCACCCAATACCGAGCCGCGTTGAAATTCTCGCCCGATGATCCAGCCCTGCATCTTGGCCTGGCAAATGCGCTCTTCGGGCAACGGCGATATCGCGACGCCATCGACGAATTGGAAACGGCAGAAAAATTTGCTCCCGACAATTCAGAGATGTACGCATTGCTGGCGCGCTCCTATGCCAACCTCGACGACCGCGATCACACCTTGCGCTACATCGAACTTGCAGAAAAACACGCCACGCCCGTCCCCGGCTCGAGCGGCAGGTCGCAGGAGAGCGAGATTCTCGTCTCAACCGGACAGGCCTTGAGTACCCTGGGGGACCATGCCGCCGCGATGGAGCGCTTTCGCCGCGCGCTCACGGCTCCAGACAGCAATCGAATGGCCGTGCGACTGGCCATTGCACAAGTGATGGCTCAACAGGGTGAGACTGACGAAGCAGAGCGCGAGATTGCCTTGGCTCTCATGGAAGCAGCCGGAGGCGAAACCGCACCGCCAAGCGGACCGCAGTTCATCACAGCTGCGGATGTGTTTCGCTCCATGCACGATTACCAGCTGTCGCAAACCTATCTTCAACAAGCTAAAACTGCCGGGGCCCCAGACGCCCAGGTGCGGATTGGATTGGCGAACAATTATCTCGCGCTTGGAGACACTGCCAAGGCTCACGCCGAGTTGGAGGCCGTAAAAGCGGAGGCAAATAGCACTCCGGACTACCAGTATCTGCTGGCGCAGGCGAATGTCTTTCGACAGGAACACCACAACACCGAGGCGTTGACTTCATTTGCACGAGCCTCGAATGCGGAAGGAGATGATCCAACCGCCGAAGAAAGCCTACTGCAAGCGGGCGCTGATGAGGGTTTGCGAATCACGCCTAGTGTGAGCACGTTGTCAGACTTTTCCGTGGAACCAGTGTTTGAGGATACGACGGTATATACCCTCGACGCGAAGTTGGACGCACCCGGCCAGCTCACGCCCTCGGGTACTGCCCCGCTTCCTCTGCCGCGTTCTTCCCTGCAGACCCAATTCACCGGCGCCTTTCATCTCCACTTCAGCCATCTGCCCACGCCGAGCGGCTTCTTCCAGTTGAGAAATCAACGGGGCACGATCTCGGTCCCCGCGATCAATTCCATCGTCAACCGCAATACCACCGACTCGACAATTAACTTCGGCGTGAACCCGACGGTCAACCTGGGCCCGAACGTTTTTACATTCAACGGCGGTGTTCAGACTACGATCCGCCGCGACTCCGAATCGCCCGTTCAGATGAACCAAAACCTGTTCAGGTGGTTTGTCTACATGAATACGAGCTCGATTTTCAATGCGTTTTCCGCCAGAGGCTATATTATTCGCGAATCCGGCCCGTTCACTGAGAGCAACCTTCATTCAAGGACGTGGACGGCAGCGCTCGATTTCCGCGTCGGTGCTCCTTGGAGCAAAACTGCACTCGTTACTGGATGGGGCGCGACCGACCAGTTCTATACGCCGACGCAATTCGAGAACTACTATACTTCCGCATATGTAGGACTTGAGCACCGATTCTCAGATCGGTTCAATGCTCGAGCCATCTTAGAAGATCTTCGCTCGTGGCGCGTCGTAACGGCCGCCGAAGCCATCGCGCAGGATCTTCGTCCCGCCGGAATGGTCGAGTACAGACCGAACCACAACTGGGACATTCAAGCCAACACATCCTTTTCCTCAACACGAAGTTTCCACGTTTACGACGCCATTCAGAACGGATTCTCAGTTACCTATGCACGCCCCATGCGTCGCAGGTTCCACGATGATTCCGGCGCGATGGTGCTCGAATATCCTATTCGCTTCTCAGCTGGTCTGCAGGAGGAGACCTTTTTCAATTTCACGGGTGGCCACAATCTACAATTGCGGCCATATGTGCGCATAAGTCTATTTTGAATTGAAGGCGGGAATAGCAAATGAGAATCTGTTTAGTGGCCACTTTTCCTCCGAGCGGGCGCCAGTTGAATGAATATGCGTTTCACATTGCGCGCGAGCTACAGCGCCATTCGGATGTTGAACTCATTATCCTCGCCGACGAACTAACGGAATACAAGTTTGCGACTGACGAACACGGTAAGCCGCTTCATGCGGACCAACGAGCAGAACTAGCCGGGTTCAACGTCATCCGCTGCTGGAAATTCGGATCTCTCTCAACGCCCGTACGTCTCCTGACCACGATTCGCAAATTGAAGCCCGACGTGGTCTGGTACAACCTCGTCTTCTCCAGTTTCGCAACGCCCGACAAGCCGTTTGCGGCATTCGCGGGCTTATCCGCGCCAGCCCTTACGCGCGCCGCCGGTTTCTATACGCATATCACTTTGCACCACATCATCGAACACGTCGACTTCGCCGCTGCTGGAGTTCGCCATGATGTGATCATGCGCCTTGGAACCGATCTCGCCACACGCGCGCTGCTCAAGGCTCACTCTGTTTCGGTTTTGCTTCCCGGCTATCGCCGCACCCTTATTACTAAGTATTCGGCTCAAAATGTTCTGTTAGGCACACACGGAACATTCGCCTCTATTCCCACTCCACCAGATTTCTCGAAACGGGGAAACCCGGACCAACGTATTCTCGCGATTGGACACTGGGGAACTTACAAACGTCTTGAGACGCTCATGGAGGCGTTCCCTCTCGTTTTGAAGAAAATTCCCAATGCGCGTCTGGTCGTGGCCGGAGCCAACCACCACACCAGGGCCGGTTACTGGGAATCCATTCGCGACGCGCAGCCGCCCGAGTTGCCCATCGAGTTTCGCGGGTACGTTCTCGAGGACGATATACCTGACTTGTTCCAGAGCACGTCCGTCCTCGTCCTTCCTTATGACTCCGCTACTGGATCTAGTGGGCCGGCACATCAGGCCTGCGAATATGGCCTTCCCATTGTCTGCGCCGATATCAGTGACTTTCGCGGCATGGTGACCGACGAAGATATGGCCGTTCGCTTCTATAAAGTGGGCGGAGCACAAGACCTTGCCGATCAACTCGTTGCTATTCTGCAATCTCCCAGGCTGCAGAGAGAGATGGCCCACCACAACTTCGCAGCCGGTGTTGAGATGACGATGACCAGTGTTGTGAAGAACTATCTTCGCTGGTTCGCCTTGAACCGCTCCAAACGCGAGATACACGATGCCGGGATGCTTCGCGAACGGCGGCGTATGTGGCTTCGCAATTTGCGCACCAGGAATGCTTTGCCGCGTTGGAACCTGCATTCCGGATTGTTTGAAAGGCGGCCTGAAGGCCAAATCGTCTTTGGGCAGCCACCGGAATATACACAGTTAGAACCTTGTTCCGACCCATTCACCTGGATCGGCACAACAAATGCGACAGACCGAAGACATGTTGAGAACGAACACTCTAATTCAGGTCCCTCATAGACGGAGTGAATGGCACGGTGGGCAGTAGTCGACTTAGCTCCTGGGAAGTGACTGAGCGACATCCCGCCCGCCGCGCCGCGGCATCTAACTGTTGGCGCGGTTGTGCCACCATTACGAAGGAACCCTTCTAAAGGTCGACATACTGGCACAATCTTACGAATCTGCAGGAGTGCGATTCGTTATTTAGCTAACTTGGTTCAACTCGGACAAAAGAGAGAATTCTGGCGAGGAACTCAATGGTGACTTCCCGGTTCAAGCTAACTCGTCGACAGTGCGCTCTGTAGGAGAACTCAGCAATGACGGCTCGCGCCATTCGAACGCTCGGGGCTGTCTCACTCCCGGCTTTCGTTGCATTCTTTCTTCCCCTTCTCATGTCCGGCTGCGCGTTGTTCTATGGGAGCAATCGCACTTCGGCGCCTGCCGTAACCCTCTACGCCAGTCCAAATGCCATTGCCGTGGGTAGCTCATCCACACTGACAGTTACCGCTCTGAATACGACCCAAATCACCATTAGCGGTTCCGATGGCAGTACTTTTACGGTACCCGGCAACGGTGGTACTCAAGCGGTGTCACCGAAGAAGACAACGAAATACACGGCGACCGCGACTGGAAAGGCGGGCACGGCAACTGCAGATGTAACGGTCCTGGTGTCCACCGGCGACATAACTTCCATCAATCATGTTATCTTCCTTCTTCAGGAGAATCACTCATTCGACAACTACTTTGGGATGCTGAATCCATACCGGAAATCCAACGGATTGAACATCGGGGACGATGGTGTCGATTACGAAGTAGATGGCATCGATGACAAGTTATCCAAACTTAGCAATCAAGACGATGAAGGCGCGGCGTTTCCGGTTTTCAAGTTCAAGAGTGCCTGCATTGACGATGAGTCCTCCGACTGGCTGGCGAGCTATGGAGACGTGAATCGATACGACTTCTCAACTAGTCGTCCGATCGTGATGGATGGATTTGTGCACAATGCTGAAGGATATGCCAAAAGTTGTTCACAGCCGGGTGCCGGTGGAGTATGCGCAGGCACTTTTACTGACCTCACCGGCCAGCGTTCGATGGGATATTACGATCAGGATTTTCTCAACTATTACTACTACATGGCATCTCAGTTCGCGATCTCTGACCGCTGGTTCTCACCGGTCTCGAGCAAAAGCGTAGACAATCGGATCGCCGCATTCACCGGTGGCACTACCCAGGGACTCGTAAAAGATCCCGGTAGTGAAGATTTGCTGCCCCAGTTGCAAATCCCAACCATCTTTCAGGCGCTCGATCAGGCAAACGTGTCGTGGAAGGTCTATTACTCCGCAACGCAGGGGTTATGTGCCGCCGGCCAACCTTGCACCGGCTCACCAAACGCGGCGTACCCGGCCACGGATTTTTCCAACCTGGCCTACTCTGCCCGTTTCGTGTATGCCAACCCCACGGGCGGTGGTTGTGTCGCTCCAACGCAGGCCTCGAGCGTGGTCGGTGATTCCACCAACTCGTTTTGCATCGACCCAACACATGTCTCACCTGTATCAAATTATTTCACGGATGTAACCAATGGCACCCTTCCAAGTTTCGCCTTCATCGAAGCTGGATATGGTTTCAGTGATGAGCATCCCGGATCGGGACAATCCATACTGGTAGGGCAAGGCCAGGTAGCCAGCCTGATGAATTCTCTGATGCAGAGCCCTTCCTGGTTTGACTCTGTCTTCTTTCTCGCTTACGACGAGGGCGGCGGCCCATACGATCACGTTCCGCCCGTGCCCGGACACTCAAACGATTTCACCGACCAGACGATCACCGCCGCTGACATCTCTGCAATCGCGGTGAATCCCGACAGCTTCAATCCATGCGTGGGGCCCGGCGGAACACCCACCGCTCATTGCGATTTGAAGACTACCGACCCTGGAGCAAAAACGACCGATGCCGCCGCAGCGAAGGGCTTCTCGGCACAACTGGGATTCCGCGTGCCGAATATCATTATTTCGCCGTTTGTGCGGAAACACTACGTCTCCCATGTTCCGATGGACCACACCGCGATCATCAAGTTTGTTGAGACTCGGTTCCTAGGCGGCACATCTTTAACCGGGCGCGATGCCGTGCAGCCGAACTTGCTTGACTTCTTCGACTTCACCAAGATGCCATGGGTGACACCGCCAAACCCACCTGCTGCTGTTACGAAGGACAGCCTTGGGTATGATCCCTGCACGCCGGATAAACTGGGGCCCTGATGCGCGTGTGCAATTCACACGAGCGCCCTGGTTCACTCGCAAGACGTCCAGCTTGGTTATTAAGGCTGGGCCACTTCGGTCTTGGCGATTTCGACAGCGGAGTAGCGCGTTTCATCAAAGGCTGCACTCACTCTCACCTGGTCGCCGACGCGGAGCGTTTGGGTGACCGGAAGGCGCGCCGGGTCGAAGGAAATCTGGTAACTCTTCTGGTCTCTTGGATCCACTATCACCAGAACACCGGCGTGCATGTCAAGTCCAGACAATCGGCCACTGAACGCAAACCTCGATCCAGGTCTGGCAAGAACCGTTACACGGCTCGCAACTGCTTTTCCTTTAGTGTCGGCGTCAAACATCACCTCGACGAGGGATCCAACTACGAGATCCGCCTGTCCCGCCGAGGCCGCCGCAAACGAGCCCTGGCCCGCGCGTACCACTGGTGTATCCTCACGCAGCAGAATTCTGATGGGATCGCGGGACAACGACGAGCCAATGGTCAATTCACGCGTGGACGGATCGTAGTGCATCACATGTCCCTGGCATTCGCCCTGGGGCACATCCGAAAGCATATGGATACTAATTGCGAATATCTTTGTTCCGTCAAGCACTGTCTGCACCGAAGCATGTTCCTCCCGGTGAAGTTCGCGTAGAGCGATTTTCTTTCCGTTCCGATAAACTTGTGTTCGTTCATCGAATAGGATTTTCAACGGTCGTTCACCGAAGATGCGAAGCGTAAATTGATCAAGCACCGGATCGACATCACGGATCTGTCCACCAAGCACCGTGCTTCTCCCTTGCGGCATTGCGGGGACTGCCGAGAAATCAGCGGTAGTGAACGCCGATTTCATATCCGGCTGCTTGTCCCGCATTTGCTGCGTTTGAGCGGATGCCGTTGAAAACAGCAGCACCGCTGCGCTCGAGGCCCCCACCGCCACTCTGAGAAATCGATCCATTCTTTACGGTCCCTTCCGACAGACCAGTGTCGTAAATATTTGATGGCGTTGACTGATCGCCGGTGGCTTGCCCGCACTTATTTGGCAGCGGCACGCGCCCATTACAATCCTGTTTCAAAAGCAACACGGTCAGTCACTTCGCATCCAAACCAGAGTGCCCAAGCGCCCGACCTCCATGGGCTGCATCGAGGAAGGTGAGTAGGCAGCTATGTCCAGGATGCTGAATAGATGTTTCGCCATCTTTGCTGTGGCCGCAGTTCTGGGCCTCCACACTTTGTGGGCTCGAGATGGGTTTCGAATCAACTTGCCGCGGCGAACCCAGCTGACGCCGGTGCAGCGTCTGAACCGGGATGGCGTCGACGCGATCAAGAAGCACGATTATGACAAAGCCGGCGTTCTCTTTTACAAGGCCTACCTTTACGATCCCACCGATCCCTTCACCCTCAACAACCTCGGTTACGTGTCTGAATTGCAAGGACAGATGGATCGTGCTCGCCGCTTCTATGACTTGGCGTCAAAGCAGAGCTCGAACGCGAACATCGATGTAAGCAATGCCAAGGGTCTCGAGGGCAAGCCCATGCGTTCGGCCCTCAGCGGACTGGACGATGTGCCCATGCGCATCAACCGCATGAACATGGATGCAATGCAGCTTTTGAAAGACAATCGCGGATTCGACGCGACGGGCGTGCTCAACGCCGCGCTTCGCCTCGATCCGAAGAATCCATTTACGCTCAACAATCTTGGCGTCGCGCATGAAAGCATCGGCGACTTTGACAATGCCTTACGATTCTATGTTCAGTCCGCCAACGAAAACTCATCCGAGCCGGTCGTGGTGACGCTGAATGAGGATTGGCGCGGACGACCCGTGAGCAAGATGGCAGGAGAAAGCGCGAAGCGCCTGCAGCGCCATCTCCATGACATGGATCCCGCCGAAGCCCGCTCGATCGTCTTTACCATTCGCGGGGTTGCCGCCGTTAACCAGAATGATTGGGCTACCGCTCGGCAGAACTTCCTGAAGGCGTATGCATTGAACCCGCACAGCGCATTCTCCTTGAATAACTGCGGCTACGTCGCCGAGCGCGACGGCGATCTCGAGACCGCGCAGTTCTTTTACGAGAAGGCACGCAAAGCGGATGATTCCGGAGCGCGCGTCGGGCTCGCGACTCAAGTTCTCGCCGAAGGCAAGGACATGCTCTCCGTGGCCACCGACAGCACTGAGAAAGTTGATTTCGCACTCGAGCAGTATAGTCAGCAGCGGCGCCGCGAAGCTGGCCCAATCGAATTGACTCCACGAGGCGCCAACCAACCGCAGGAGACTATACCATCGGATGCCCCACCTGCGGGATCTCCATCGGTTCCCCGTTAATTTCAAAACCTAAGGATTCCCCTGATCAGATCATGACCCTGCCAACCGCACAGTCTACGTCGCAAGCTTCGATGACGATCCTCTCTCGACTGCTCCTGTGCAACGAAGGAACAACCGGTTCACTTTCGTCGCCTGCGTCGAAAGCACCGCAGGATCTGCACGAAATCACAAGAGATCAATTTAATGATCTGGTCATCTTGGCCAACCTCAATCATGTAATCGTGCGCGGACTAGAAGCCTTCGTCAATGCCATGCGTGAAAAAGAAGATGAAACCCGCATTGCATGGGCCAAAGCAGAACTCACAACAGAACGTGGCCGCATCAGAACTGCAATCACATTTTTGCGCGACATCTGCGCGGCAATCGAGGTTGAGGGCCACAACGTTGCGGTAATCAAATCGCTCGATCACTGGCCGGATCTCGGCAGCGACCTCGATCTTTATACCGATGCCGACTCATCCGAAATCATCAGCCTTATGAAGCGTACTTTCAACGCGGATCTCGCCACGCGCAGCTGGGGCGACCGTCTCGCGAGGAAGTGGAACTTTGTCGTTCCGGGTCTACCCGAAGCTGTTGAGATTCACATCGGCCGGCTTGGCCAGACCGGGGAACAAGTCATCATGGCGTCACGCTTGGCGAAGCGAACCCGCGTGATTGCTGTCGATGACTACCTGTTTCGGGTCCCCTCAGCTTCTGACCGGATCATGATTTCTACTCTACAACGCATGTACCGGCACTTTTATTTTCGCCTCTGCGATATCGTCGACAGTGCGACGCTGGCGGAAGCGGGCGGCATCGATTATGACGATCTCCGGGCGTCGGCAATGAATGCCGGTATCTGGGAGGGCGTCGCAACCTACTTAGTCATCGTTTCCGATTATGTGAAGAGTTATCGGGGATTCGCAATTGATCTGCCGCGTTTCGTGGTGGACAATGCGCGATTCGGCGGAGCCGAAATCCATTTCAACAAGGACTTCTTGCGAGTTCCCATTTTGCCCCAGTCCGCACAGCTCTACGGAACCCAACTAGCCGGGCTCATGCGCCGGCGCGAATTGAATAGCGGTGCTCGCCTCAGCCTGTTGCCGTGGCTAGCCACGGCAGCTGTGGTCGGGCAGAAAATTACTGGAAGCGACAAAGGTATCTGGTAAAGGCCGGCCAAATAGCTCGGGCCCGTCAACTACAACCGAGCAGAGCGGTACTTCCATTGGAAAGCCACTTCTTCTGGTCAACCGAGAGGAGATGCCGGGACTCTGACCGCCCGGACAAATGCTATGGCCAACCTACCGAGGAATTCGAGACCGATTGCGCGCGGCAGATTGTTTGCGAGCAATGAAGACGATCTGAGACAGGATGCGAATGTATACAACCGGTCCTCACTAGCTCTCGACCCGGACAATTCCCTTTCCAGGATGCCCTCTGCGTCGCACGTGGTTGAGTGGCCGCTTCCTGTAGCGGCCGTCGCTCCGCAGGGCGCGATCTGGCAGGGCAAGGATCCATTCCGCTATGAACGCTCGAAGACTGCTAAAGTCGTATCGTGCATAATTCACGTAGTTGGGATCGGGCTTGTGGTGTATCTCGGATTTAAAGTTCGAGTGGTTATGCCGGCAACCAGGACCGTCACGTCCGTGGATTTCAAACTCTACGCTCCCCCGCCTCCTCCCAAAGTACTGCCGGTGGCGCCCGTGCAAGGCGGTGGCGGTGGCGGCGGAGCCCATCAGATCATCGAGCCGACAAAAGGAAAGCCGCCTGAGGTGAGAAAGCAGCCACCGGTGCTGGCTCCCCAGGTCATCCGCATCGAACGGCCCAAACTTGCCGC